>Ga0209742_10000021_pt1 | contig 84732 bp, 82 predicted proteins | sample DeeMarSeWOR38_10_FD_187462 | JGI IMG/M metagenome (GOLD analysis project Ga0209742, IMG submission 187462) | Marine sediment microbial communities from White Oak River estuary, North Carolina - WOR-3-8_10 (SPAdes) (version 2) | ecosystem: Environmental > Aquatic > Marine > Intertidal zone >...
CCGCAGCCGAACGCAGAACTTTAGGTGGAGCGGGCAACGGGGTTCGAACCCGCGACCCCAAGCTTGGGAAGCTTGTACTCTACCAACTGAGCTACGCCCGCCCTCAGGCTCTTACTGCAAGCGGATTAATATACCTGTTTTGTTAAACTTGTCAAGTGCGATAAATAGTCAGGCAAACAAATTGTAACGTCATGCCTGCTTCTTGTCGCTTCTCTGCTTTTGGTGCCCGCCAGCCTGCCTCTTCCCTTTCAGCCCACGGAATAATTGATACTCCCGGTAGCAAACAGGGTGGAATCTTCTTACGTAAGGATCATTACATTATCAAATTCGCTCATTTCTGGCCTGTTCTTTAGGATGCTAGTCCTGAGGCAGATAAGCGCAGACTCCGGATATGCCCCTTGCAGAGTGACTTCAAGCCGCGAGAAATGCACCCTCAAGGGACATAAAGACTCGCTGATCTTGTTCTGTGTTTATTATAATTAAATCTTTCACGATCACGAAAAGTTACACACCCTCTCTTGCTTCAGCAGCAGCAATTGCCATGGAGACAGCTTCTTCAGGGCTACGGGCCACCTGCCAGTCCGGCTGTTTCCTGACACCATGTGGCGCAATATGCCACGAGTCGAGAAGGATGACTGGGCATTGCCCTTTCAGGGCCAAGGCAATTTCTGAAAGGGTGCCATACTCTCCGCCAATGGCAATTACCGCGTGACAACTCTTGACATTGATTACATTCCGAGCCTCACCCATGCCGGTATAAACGGCAATATCCACAAACTGATTTGCCGGGGTTGTTTTCCTTGTGCCAGGCAGAATTCCCACTGTAATACCGCCTGCCTCACTGGCTCCCTTGCTTGCAGCCTCCATGATACCACCCAGCCCCCCAGTCAAAACAACGAATCCTTTATGCGCCAGATAACGCCCTATGCTTAAAGCCGCCCGCCAGTCATTATCTGCGTCGGTCAGATTGCCTGCCCCGAAAACCCCGATTATCTTTTTTGCCATAATTCACCTGTTTTTTTGGCATGAATAATATTTACCCCCTCCATTCAATCTCTTGACACATTGAATGATATTTCACTACATTACTTATAATACAAAATTCCACCACATGATTTATGCGGCGCATTGTATCAGCCCCATTTTATAGTGTGAAACGATTTTATGATGAGCCGAAAAAAAATTGTTGTTACCCTTGGCAAAGCTTTCCTTGCTGTCTCGCTGCTTATAAACAGCGGTTGCACCGCATTGATAGTCAACCCCCTCCTGGATCCGTTGACACTTTCCCTGCAAAAGCAGACCGACCTTGATCTTTTACAGGAAGGCGCACCTTCTCTGCTTCTTTTGCTTGACGGACTCATTGCAAAGGATCCGCATAATGAACGATTGCTGGTAACGGCAACCAAGGCAAATGGTGCCTATGCAACCGTGCTACACGAAGATGGCAAACTCGAACGTGCGGTGAACATGAGCCTCAAGGCAAGAGATTATAGCATTAGCCTAATCAGTCAATTGGAGGGCCTGGATAACATTCATGGCAAAACTCTGGCAGATGTTGAAAAGGCTCTTGGCAAGGTTTCTTCGGCCCAAGTGGGACATTTGTTCTGGGGGGCCTATGGATGGGCCATATGGATACAGTACCAGAATGGTGCACCTGGAGCCATGGCCGATCTGCCGGTTGTTGAAAAGATTATGCTTAGGGTCCTGGAGCTTGATGAATCATATTATTATGGCGGCGCCCACATTTTTCTGGGCTCCTATTATGGCAGCCGCCCCCAGGTTTTTGGCGGCCGGCCGGAAACAAGTCGCCAGCATTTTGAAAAAGCGCTCCTGTTGAACGAAAGAAAATTCCTGCTGACGCAGGTAGCCTACGCGGAAACATACGCACGCACAATTTTTGACCGTGAGCTCTACCTTAAACTTCTGGCTGAAGTGCTCCAGCAGCCCCTGATAGATTCGGAAATGGCCTCAAGCAATAAACTGGCCAAAGTGATGGCAGAAAAACTTGTCGCCCGGGTTGATGAATTCTTTTAAAGGCTCAATATAATGAAAATATTTTATAAAATTTTCTTATTTTTATTGGTTCTTTCCTTTGCTGGGCAAACATATGCCGGTAATCCGAAATATCTTTTCAAAGTTGCCTCTCTTGCGCCGGACGGAAGTGTCTGGGCCAAAAGGTTCAGGGATTTCACCCGGGAAGTGGAGGAAAAAAGCAACGGGGAAATAGGATTTAAAATTTATGCCGGCGGCGTCATGGGTGATGACCGTGCCATGTACCGCAAATTGCGTGTCGGTCAGCTTAACGGCGGTGGTTTTACCATGACCGGGATCAGTGAAGTTGTTCCGGATTTCAGGGTTCTTGGCATTCCTTTCATGTTCAATTCCTATGATGAGGTTGACCGGGTAAAAGAAAAGCTGCTGCCCCGGTTTGAGAAGGAGTTTGATAAGCAGGGTTTGGTCCTCATGGCTTTATCAGAAGTTGGCTTTATCTACACGATGTCTTCCTTCCCTATTACAACCCTGGCAGAGTTGAAGCAAAGCAAACCCTGGGCCCCGGAGGGGGACCCTGTCAGTAAAGTTCTGCTGGAAACTGTGGGAGTAACCCCCATACCACTTTCCATCCCTGACGTGCTCACCTCTTTGCAGACCGGGCTCATTAACACTGCTTTTAATTCATTTTACGGCTCCATTGTCATGCAATGGTTTACCAAGATATCCTTTATAACGGATATCCCCTTTGTTTATGCATATGGGGCATTTATTCTCGACAAGAAGACCTTCTCCCGGCTACCGCCTCACTATGCCGACATGATGAAATCCGTAGCCCAGACCCATTTTGCAAAACTTCTCATCGATACCAGGAAGAGCAATGAGGAAGCCCTGCAGGTCCTCCTCGAAAATAATATCACTCTGGTCAAGCCCACGCCCATTACCAGAGCAGAACTGCAGAACAACTACCGGGACCAGACCGTGCAAAAACTGATTGACGATGCTTTCTCCAGGAGAATTTATGAAGAAACAGTGATGCATTTGGACAACTACCACAAAGAGCTTTCCGCAACCCAGCAATAACCGCAAATGGGCGCCCTGAAGAATTTTTTTTCCCTCGTCGGCAACATCATAGCCTGGACAGAAGAAACTTTTCTCTGCCTCCTGCTTTTTTCGATGATCCTGCTGGCTTGTCTGCAGATTTTTTTAAGGATATTCTTTTCCAGCGGCATTCTCTGGATTGACCCGCTGCTGCGCCACATGGTTATCTGGGCGGGACTTTTTGGCGCCGCAGTGGCAACTAAGCGCTCCAAGCATATCAGTATCGACATAATTTCCCATTTTCTGCCGGAGCAATTCCTGCCCTGGCTCCATGGCCTGCTCAATCTTTTCTCAGCCGCTGTCTGTTCCGCTCTCACGTATGCCGCAATCATTTTTGTCCGCGATGAGGCCTTTTATGGCGACAGTGGAATCCTTGCCATTCCATCCTGGTGCCTCAACCTGGCCTTTCCCGTAGCCTTTGGTATTATCACCTGCCGTTTTTTTGTCCTGGCATGCAAGGACCTGGGACAAATTGTGCAGCACAAGTCAACCGCAAGCCAATCCTGAGCCATAGCTATGGGTTTTTCTAAAATTCTCATCCTGGTCCTGGCTATTCTCGGAACACCTCTTTTCGTCGTGATTTCAGCCCTGGCTCTCCTCTCTTTTTATGGCATTGAAATTGATCTTTCAGTGGTCATCATCGAAATGTCCCGTCTGTCCAACACGCCATTGCTGCTCTCCCTGCCGCTCTTTATCTTTGCCGGCACCCTTCTTGCCGAAAGCAGGACACCCCAGCGACTGCTCCGTCTCTCACAGGTCCTTCTGGGTTGGATGCCTGGCGGACTTGCGGTGGTCTCGCTTATGGTCTGTGCAGTATTTACCGCCTTTACAGGAGCCTCAGGTGTTACCATTTTCGCTATAGGCGGCCTGCTCTACCCTGCACTTATCAATGATAATTATTCCGAACGTTTCTCTCTTGGCCTTATTACCTCTTCCGGCAGCCTCGGGCTTCTTTTTCCGCCCAGCCTGCCCCTAATTCTTTATGGCGTTATTGCTGAAACCCGGGTGGACCAGCTCTTTCTGGCCGGCATCCTTCCCGGCATCCTTATGCTTATTCTCCTGGTCGCTTACAGCATGCTCAAAAGTCCGGAGCGCAAACTTGCCGATGCCAGAAAAACGACATACAAAGACATACTTTCCGAAGTAAAGGAAGCTGCCTGGGAACTGCCGCTGCCTTTCATCGTCCTTGGTGGTATTTACGGCGGTTTCTTCGTTGCAGGTGAAGCTGCAGCAGTTACCGCACTCTATGTAATAATTGTCGAAGTTCTCATATATAGGGATATCCCCCTATCGCAACTGCCGCGGATCATGGTCCAGAGCATGGTGCTTTTCGGGGGCATCCTCGTCGTCCTGGCCGCCTCAATGGCGACAACGAACTTCCTTGTTGATCAGCAGGTGCCCATGCACCTCTTCGAGCTTATAAGAGAGTATATATCGAGCAAATACACCTTTCTGCTCCTGCTCAATGTCTTTCTTCTCATCGTGGGATCCATGCTCGATATCTTCTCAGCCCTGGTCCTTGTGGTGCCCCTCATAATTCCCATTGCCGAGGCATATGGCGTTGACCTTGTCCACCTCGGCATCATTTTCCTGACCAATTTACAAATCGGCTACTGTACACCACCAGTTGGTCTGAATCTTTTTCTCGCCAGCTACCGTTTTGATAAATCCGTGCTAACGCTCTACAGAGCAACGCTGCCTTTCCTGGCGCTCCTCATGCTGACCCTGATCATTATCACTTATTTCCCGCTCTTAAGCCTGGCTCTGGTAAATCTCTGGGGTTGATCAAAGCATACTGAAGAACTTGGAACTTGCAAAATGGGCTCCCCGCCATTAGCTTTAAAAAAATGGTTTCCTTTCTTGTGGGTACGGTATTGTAGCTGAGGTTTGCAAGAGTCCATTACAATGTTCACATATTTCTAGTAAAAGCGTATGAGAAAAATCCTTTTCGCTGTTCTGGTCCTGGTTGTCATTGGCATAGGCATGCTTCACTTCCTCACCCCAGGCTACATGATATTCCATCATGATATGTACAGGAGACTCAGTTATTTTCCCATTGTCCTGGGGGCGATCTGGTTTGGAGTCTGGGGTGGGCTTGTTTTGGCCGTCATGTCTTCAATAGCCTTTATTCCCCACCTCCTGCTCTATATTGGCCAAGGACCAGAAACCTATCTGAGTGAACTCACGGAAATTATCCTCTACCTTGCCGCCGGCACCGTTACCGGGATTATTGCCGGCCGGGAATCACTTCTGCGGCGACGCTACAAGGAGCTGTCTGAAAAACTGGAAAAATCCTATGCCAAACTGCACCGCGAAACCCAGCTTCTGCTCGAAGTTGAGGAGCAGTTAAGCGCTGCGCAGAAATTTTCCGCTCTTGGCCAGCTTTCGGCCTCGCTTGCCCACGAGATAAAGAACCCCCTCTCATCAATCAAGGGAACTGCTGAAATACTTCTTGATGAATTTCCAGCCGGTCACCCCAAAAGGGAATTTGTTGAAATCCTGCTCAAGGAAACGTCCCGGCTTAACAACACGGTTGAAGAGGTGTTGCAATTTTCCCGCCGGGGCGCGAAGGGATCGGGCAAAAAGGACGCTGCCCGTGAAACCTTATCCAAGGTGATCGACGGGGTCAAAAGCCTTCTGGCAAACCAGATGGCTAAGAAATCCATCTCTTTCACAGTAACCGGCACTGAGGCCGGCAATTCCTTTTACGTAACCGGGGACAAAATGTCACAGGTTTTTCTCAACCTGATCTTAAACGCAATTGATGCTGTTCCCAATAGGGGTTCGATATCGGTCAATATGAAAAACCGGGGCAATATTATGCTCGTAAGTGTCGAGGATAACGGTCCTGGTGTTCCTGAAGGGAATAAGGAAAAGATCTTTGCACCATTCTATTCTTCCAAGGATGGCGGCACAGGTCTCGGTCTTTCCATCAGCAAGAAGATAATAGAAAGCTATGGCGGAGAAATTACGGTTTCCGCATGCGAGAACGGGGGGTCCTGTTTCACGGTTTCTTTGCCGGACCAGACCTTCAAGGGTGATCTTCTTGGACCGGCGACGGCCCTCGCCGCTGCTGGCTAAGATGCCACAAATTTACCTGCGGGACTTAAGAACTACTTTAATGAGGCAAAAATGGCTGACTGCATTCTTTTAATTGATGATGATGAAAGCCTGCGAAGAGTGACTGAATATAACCTGTCAGAGGCAGGTTTTGATGTCATTACAGCAGGCTCTGGGCAGGAAGGCTTACAACTTTTCAGCGCACATGACCCTGACCTGGTCATAACCGATGTTAAGCTGGGAGACATGGATGGTTTGGAAGTGCTGGCCGCCATCAAGCTGGAATCACCTGAAACGCCTGTAATAGTCATTACAGCCTTTGGCTCCATTGAAATGGCTGTCAAAGCCATGCATGAAGGTGCCTTTAATTTTATTACCAAGCCTTTTGACCGGGATACTCTACGGCTTTCCTGCAGCAAGGCGCTTGAGCTCTCCTCCTTGCGGTCACAAAAACAGCAACTGGCCGATGAGGTAGACAGGCTCACCGGCACTTCAGGTATGGAGACCGCGAATTCCGCCATGGCTGAACTCCTCCAGACCGCGCTCAAGGTTGCCTCCAGTGAGGCCACAGTTATTGTTACCGGTGAGTCCGGAACAGGGAAAGAAGTCCTTGCCAGGCTGGTCCATCAGCACAGCCCCCGAAAAGACGGTCCCATGGTGGCTGTCAACTGTACTGCCATACCTGATAATCTCATCGAAAGTGAACTTTTCGGCCATGTCAAGGGCGCCTTTACCGGTGCAATAGCGAACCGCAAGGGACGATTCCAGGCTGCAGCACAGGGCACCTTGTTTCTTGATGAGATCGGCGAGTTAAAAATGGACATGCAGGCGAAACTTCTGCGTGCCATCCAGGAACGGGAGGTGGAGCCTGTCGGCTCAGACCGGACGGAAAAGGTTGATGTAAGAATCATCGCTGCCACCAACAAAGACCTGCGGGAGGAAGTAGCAAAAGGGCGCTTCCGAGAAGACCTGTATTACCGCCTCAGCGTCATCCCTCTGCATATCCCGCCTCTGCGGGACAGGCCTGAAGATATCCCTGCTCTGGCAAATCATTTTCTGAAAAAACTGGGGGCTCCCCGTGGTGTCAGATTCTCTGACAAGGCCATGGCCCTTATGAAAAAGTATGACTGGCCCGGCAATATCCGCGAACTGCAAAACTCAGTTGAACGCTGCCTTATCCTGCGGAAAGGGAATATTATCGAGCCCGAGGATATTAACCTGCCAACTGCTAAGACACCCCAAGAGCTGGAGATCCCAGAAATTCCCCCTGATGGCTTGTCGCTTGAAAATTTCGAGAAAGGACTCATTCTCAAAGCCCTGGAAAAAAGCAATGGCAACCGTTCCCAGGCAGCACGCCTTTTAAAAATCCCACGGCATGTTCTTATCTATCGTCTTGAAAAATTTGACATTGGGTAAGTGTTGTATTTTTCATTCTGCCAATTGTTCCCCAATGCTGAATCCAGCCTGCCCCAAAACAGCTGCGCATAATATTGTGCAATTCTCTCCTTCGGGCTGAAGAATATTCTTCAACTTTGCCTTGTCTCAATTTTACCTGTCCTGGACAGCTATTTATTTTTTCCTTAAAAATTACAATAATATATGAAAATTAGCGGCAGATAATTATAAAATGGCATGGCCTTTGCTTTTTAAACTAAGAAAGTCGTAAATTCCCCTTAAAATTTTACAAACCGCAAAGAAGGAAATTATGAATCAGAAAAATACGATCATTACAGCCCTGAGCTTCCTGTTGTTCATACTTTATTTTGCTACCCATGCCTACTCGGAAACAGTGCAGCGCTCCAATTTCATCGTGAGCAATCTTTCCTGCACTTCTTGCCTGGCAACCATCGAAGCAGAATTAAAAGGACTGGAGGGGGCCCTGGGCATGGATGCAGACCTGCGCGCAGGAAGGGTTACGGTTGACCATCTTTCTTCACTGAACTATGAGCGGATTGGTGCCGCTATCACCAACCTCGGCTACCCTGCACAAATGGACTGGACTGCAACCGTCCCTGAGCAAAATACAAACAGATTTGCTAAGGAAGGCAGCTACCGTTCCGGATGCTCCAGTGGCGGCTGTGGTGTCTCTGGTGGCGCGAACGCAGGTCAGACGGCCTGGAAAGCTGCCCCGGCCAGCGGTACAATCACCCGTACAACCCTGCAGGTCAGCAACCTGTCCTGTACGTCATGCCTTAACAATATTGCCCAAGAGTTGAGCAGTTTTGAAGAAACATATGGCATGAAGGGTTATTTAAACAGGGGGGTAGTCATTGTCGACCATGTGAACACTTTTGATAACAACAAAATCGCTGCGGCCATTTCCAGTCTCGGGTATCCGGCAAGGGTTGTTGCCGCCAATGAAATTCCAGCCCCAAACGCTTTTGCAGCAACACCGAATTCCGGGGCAACACGTCCAGGTGGGGGCTGTAGCGGCCGAGGCCCGTGCAATGCAACAGCAGCATCCTGGCAGAAATTATATCAGCGCTATTTCACCCAGACCAATGCAAAATAACGAGTAAAGCAATTAATAAACGGAGGTATTTCCCAATGCGTATTATCAATAAAAAATGGTATTTAGCACCTATCTTTCTCTTTCTCATCGCAGTTCTGGCGCTGGGCGGCTGTTCTTCCAATTCAACAGCAACAGCAGACAAAAGCGGAGGCCAGATCACACCAGTCAACGGCAAGCTTGAGATCCCTGTTGCTTCAATTAATGACGGCAAGTCGCACCATTATCAGGTACAGGCCGAAGACGGCACAATGGTCACTTTTTTCGTTCTCAAAAGTGCTGACGGCGTTCTTCGCGCTGCCATTGATTCATGCGATGTCTGTTATCGCTCAGGTCTCGGCTACTACCAGGAAGGTGACAACATGGTCTGCAAGAACTGCGGCCAGAAATTTGCCTCCAACAAGATCAATGTCATTAAGGGCGGCTGCAACCCTGCTCCTTTGGACAGGACGGTTATTGGCGACAAGCTGGTAATCAATATGCGGGACATCAACATGAACACCTGGTACATGAAATACCGCCAGTCATAAGGGAAAGCATCACAGTGGATCAAATTATAATGAAGGAACGGGACATCATGGCTTACGACTTTGAAAAGTACAGGGACAAACGTGAAAAAGTTCTCGGTGTGAGAAAACGGGGTGTAAGCTTTGGTACCCTGGCAGCCGTTATATCGGTGATAATCATCCTTGGATTGGGGACCGTGGTGGTGCCGAAATCCATCGCCTATTTCAACACCAGGCACCTGGATGATGCAATTTATAAATTCCAGAATACTGATGATTGGCATCAGGAACTCATTACAGCTATTGGACAGCTGGCAGGTGTCAAAAACATTGAAACAGATATTAAAAGTTCAAGAATCGTTGTTACCTTTGACAAATCTATAACCGGCACTAATGACTTTAATGCCTTCTTCAAATCCAAGGGCGTCAAAGCAATACTGCTTAATCAGGTCAGCCACACCCAGCGGCTGCATACCTTAAAACAAGAAGCAAAATTTTAAGGATACTCCCGTGAAACTGCATAATATCTCTTTTAACAACTTAAAACGCCGCAAGGGCAAAATGATCTTTCTTGTCCTGGGGCTTTTTATCGGCATTGCCACTATTGTTACCCTTATGTCGATCACCGAATCCATGAGCCATGATATTGAGGACCGGCTTGATCAGTATGGAGCCAACATTATCATGGTTCCCAGAAGCGACAACCTGACCCTTTCCTACGGCGGCATAACCATGGGCGGGGTCAATTATCAAACAGTTGAATTCGCTGAGAGCAGGATCCCGGACATACGGACTATTGAATTTAACAAGAACCTGGGATTAGTTGCTCCCAAAGTCCTTGGTGCGGCAAGGGTCATGGATAAAGACGTACTGCTCATGGGAGTTGAATTTGAAACCGAGCTGCAGCTGAAAAACTGGTGGCATTTTGAAGGGGCTCCCCCGTCGACTGCTAATGAACTTCTCATTGGTTCGCAGACAGCAACCACTTTAAAGCTTGCTGTCGGCGACACCCTAGCTATAGCGGGCGATGACTTTATTGTCACTGCAATCCTGAAGCCTACCGGATCCTCGGAAGACGGCATCATCATTGGTGACCTGCATGCCTTCCAGAAGATCCTCGGCAAGGAAGGCAAAGTTTCCATGGTTGAGATCCAGGCGTTTTGCAGGGATTGCCCCATAACAGAACTTGTTTTGCAGATCGGCGAAAAGTTCCCGGAAGCCAAGGTGACCGGCCTTCGCCAGGCAATGATGTCAAAAATGCAAACTGTTGAAATGTTTAAAACTTTCAGCTACGGGATCGCGGTCCTGGTTATCTTCATCGGTTCCCTTCTGGTCTTCGTAACCATGATGGGATCGGTGAACGAGAGGACTCGCGAAATCGGCATATTCCGTGCCATAGGTTTCCGCCGGGGCCATGTCATGCAGATCATACTGCTTGAAGCCATGGTGGTAGGTCTGGTCGGCGGCCTGCTGGGATACCTGGGCGGCAACACCATTGCCTGGGCAGCGTTACCCTTGGTGGTAAAAAGCGCCTCTTTTGTCGGTTTCAATTATAACCTAGGAGGTATTTCGCTCCTGCTGGCTGTGGCCTTGAGCCTCATTGCCAGCCTTTACCCGGCCCAGAAAGCAAGCAAGCTTGACCCCAGTGAAGCATTGCGGGCCCTATAATAGAAAGCAAAGATAAATAAGCGCTACATAATAGGATTAACTCATGAAAAACAATACCACAAACAAGGAAGCAGTCGAGCCAACAGTACAGCATCTTATTGAAATCCAGAGTATTGGCAAGGATTACCAGAGTGGTGAAGCAACCGTGGAAGCTATCAAGCAGATGGATTTTTACATTGATGACGGTGAATTCGTCTCCATCATGGGACAGTCCGGTTCCGGCAAATCAACCCTCCTCTCCATCCTGGGAGGACTCAACCATCCTACCCGGGGCAGGATTCTGCTTGATTCGCTTGATGTTTACAGGCTTACCAGCGAACAGCGTGCCGACCTGCGCAGTGAATATATCGGGGTCATTTTTCAGTCCTTTCAGTTGATACCTTATCTGACGGTGTTGGAAAACGTGAAGCTGCCAATGGCAATTACCGGCAGAAAAGCCAGACAGCAGGACAATATGGCACGCGACGTGCTTGCCAGGGTCGGTCTTGCCAACAAGGCTGACCGGCTGCCAGACCAGCTTTCCGGTGGTGAGCAGGAGCGGGTTGCCATTGCCAGGGCAATTGTCAACAGGCCGCCTATCCTCCTGGCCGACGAGCCCACCGGCAGCCTGGATTCAAAAACTGCGGAAGAGATCATGAACCTGCTCCAGGAACTGAACCGGGAAGGCCAGACCATTATCATGGTCACCCACAATCCAGAGGCATGCAAGTATGCTTCCCGGACTATCCTGGTCAAGGATGGCTCCTGTTTTGAGAATTACAATTATGAATAGACAAAAAATCTCTGCCCCGTGTGTGTCCTTCCCCACCAGGCTTCCCAGGCCTACCGGGCACACATTCTCCCTCCTCTGTTGCCCCAAACCCTCTCGATCAGTTTAGGGATTCGGCAACACACAACGCCCAAGCCCAGAGGGCCATCCACTCGACAGTACGGGCAGAGAATAAGTGCTGTCATGGGGATGGCCCTCATTTTTTCCCAGTATTAACCGGTAAACCCAAAAGCCCTTCCCTTACTACTAGTTTTTTGCTATTACTTTCCTATTATTTTTCTCATTTTTATTGTTCTCTAATTCAGGGTATGGTAGCTCAAAAGCTGCCCAGATTCTCTTTTTTTAAAATTGACTTTCCCCGGAGAAACGGAATGACTGCGCCGAAGATCTTAGTTATTGATGATGAGCCTATCCTGCAGAAAGCAATGTACAAAATCCTGAAAGATGAAAGCTACGACATAGTTTTTGCCGGCAATGGGATGGAGGGCCTTGAAAAGGCAAGGAAAGAAAAACCGGATCTCATATTTCTTGATCTGCGCATGCCCGGGATGGATGGTTTCGGATTTCTCGAGGCGGTCCGGATCACCCCTGATGATCCATACCATGTTGTTGTCATTACAGGACACGGCGACGATAAAGAGGTGGAAAGAAGTTTCGAACTCGGGGTCAACTTCTTTCTGCGCAAGCCGTTGAGTCTCGTGGAGGTTCGCTGTATCGCCAGGCGCTGCCTGGAAATGAAGGCAAACGAGCGGGAACTGCTGGAACACCGCAGGAACCTGGAACAGCTGGTAATGGATCGTACGCTGGCACTCATGAACCAGGTCCGTTTCCAGCAGAACCTGATCGACTCAATCCCCCTACCAATCTATTTCAAGGACACCGACCTGCATTACCTGGGCTGCAACAAGGCCTTTGAAGAATCACTTGGATATACCAAAGAACACATTGTCGGCAGGACCGCTCAGGATATCCTGTCGGGAAAACTTGCCAGGGAACACCACCTCAAGGATCTCCAACTCCTGAAAGCAGGCGAAAGCAAACCATATGAAGTGTCTTGCGCTTATCCTGATGAAGCGGAACACGATTTCCTGGTATTTAAGGCTCTGTTTTACAACAAAGACGGTTCTGTCGGGGGTCTTATCGGGACCGAAATGGACATTACGGAAAGAAACCGGGCACAGCTGCAACTTGAAATGCATACCAAAGCGCTCGAAAACACCAATACAGCCCTGCGCGTTCTCCTGAAACAGGTTAATGAAAATAAAACCGAGATGGAAACCAAGGTTCTGGATAATTTTGCCCGGCTTGTCGCCCCTTACCTGGACACCCTCGAGGAAAACCTGGCCAACACCCCCCAACAGGAATATATCAAGGTAATCAGGGAAAATATCACCAAAATTACATCTTCTTTTTCCATGACTCTCTCCTCGAGCTATCTGGGATTAAGTCCCCGGGAAATACAGGTAGCTGACCTTGTCAGGCACGGGAGAACGAACAAGGAGGCTGCAAGGATTCTCAATATTTCAATTAATGCAGTAGAGTTTCACAGAAATAACCTACGAAAAAAGCTGGGGATCCAAAACAGAAAGGTAAACCTCAGGACGCATCTGCTTTCAATGCATTGAAAAGATTATCTTACCAGGCTCTGGATATTCAAAACTAGCATGTTCAGTAATGGTGGCATTGCCAATACTTCTATTCAAAGAATCTCCACAAAAAACTGAAAAATTACCATTTGAAAGGGTCTAAAGGAAAGGGCTCAGGCAATCTCCACCCTGTTCCTGCCATTCTCCTTGGCCTTATACATTGCCATATCAGCCGACTTGATAAGTTCCGCTGCAGAAGAACCCTTTTTATACTTGGCAATCCCTGCACTGACCGTCACCTCGAGAGAGTCTGCAATATTCTGACGAATCCTTTCCACGACCATGCGTGCGCCGCTCAAATCCGTCTCGGGCAAGATAAGTATAAATTCCTCACCGCCGTATCTTGCTGCCAGGTCAGACTCACGGCTGCTTTTGGCAATTACATCTGCAACCATGAAAAGCTGCTTGTCACCGGCATTATGCCCCTTTTCATCATTATACTTTTTAAACAGGTCAATATCGAACATGGCCAAACACAGAGGTTTGGTGTACCGCTCTGCCATAGTGACTGCCTGCTGCAGGTTGTTGTCCATGAAACGTCGGTTGGCCACACCGGTGAGAGGGTCATGCAACGACATCTCTTTGGTCTCACCATAAAGCCGGGCATTATCTATGGCCATACCAATCTGGGATGCCATACTCTCCAGAAGGCCCCTCTTAAACTGTTCCACCTCAAGATCGACAGGCAGGTATAGATAGAGCACCCCGACTATCTTGTTGGCAGACTTTAACGGTACAATGACATGACCATGGGGCTGCATATTTTCATAGCAGATGGTGTGGCGGCTGTCTGTATGGGAATTCTTGGAGATGATAATCTCCCCTGATCTGGCCGCAAGGCCGCATAGACAGTCATGGATGGAAATATTCTCATGGTGCTTCACGAAACTTTTATCATGCCCGAGATGGGCGACCAGCTTCATTTTCTCACCATCAACGAGCATGATCCCACCCCTTTTCTCCAGATTAAATACTGGCAGCTTGTGGACTACTGTTTCCAGGACAAGAGGAAGCAGGATTTCCAGGTCTATTGATTTGCTGAGCACCCGTGATACATCGTTAAGCATCTCAAGTTCGCTGTTCTTATCCTGCAGGTCTAAACTTTGTTGAATAATTTGTTTCTCGGTCTCCTCCTGTTTGAGAAAGCTGCGCCTGGGCAATAAGGAAATAATCCAAATAGCCAGTAACAGGCCGACTGCAACAACCAGTAGCATGGCATTTGACTTAAAAAGAATCTCATCCAGCTCACCCTTGCGAGCGGTAATATCAAAGTAGATTTCAAAGGCGCCGGCAAAGTTGCCAGAATTCATGATCGGAACATAGGTTTCCAGCACATCCGAACTCATCAGCTGATCTTCAAGGGACTTGGTGTCCCTATAGACCACCTTGGAAAAAACCTGTCCCTTGGCAACGATGTTATGAAAATAATCCCTTTCATTGATCGTGCCGATGTCCCATTCAGAGGAGGAATAAACCGTCTCGCCGTCAGGGGCAAAGACCTTGATTTTCAGGAGGCCGAAATCAGCTGTGGCCTCCTGGGCCATTTCGACAAACCCGCTCGGCAGTTCCCTGCCTACCTTCTCCATGCCGCGAAAAGATCTGGACAGAAAATGTCCCACCTTTACTGCCTCTGACTCGGTATTTTTAATAAACTGGTTTGTAAAAGATGGAGAGAGGAAAAAGATACTGAAACAGCTCAGTGATAACCCAGCAATGAGCGAGGTGACCAGAATGAATCGCAGAAAATTCCTATTGCTCATTGTTTATTTCATTTTATAAAAATCAGTAATTGCAGGAGAGTTTACTAATTTGACATACACTCTTAAAAAACAACAGTAACAAAAACAAGCAAAAAAACCAAATAATAGCACCCGCAGGCCAGGATTAAAAAACGGCTTGCTAATTTTTCTCACTTTTTGCATGGTTACATGGTCAGCATGAGCTGATACATGCTCTAACAAAATAATGCTAGGTGATAAAAAGATGAAGATAGGGATTATTGGTGGCTCAGGCCTGGATGACCCGGAAATTTTACAAAAACCGGTGGAGACTCGAATAGATACTCCTTACGGCAAACCCTCCTCTTTATTGACCTGCGGAAAAATTGAGGGAGTCGATATTGCTGTTTTGGCCAGGCATGGCAAAAAGCACACGATCAGGCCATCCCAGGTAAACTTCAGGGCCAATATCTGGGCTTTGAAAGAATATGGCTGTACGCATATCCTGGCAGCAACGGCGGTTGGGTCTCTGCGGGAGGAAATCCAGCCGGGCCACCTTGTTTTCCCTGACCAGTTCATAGACTTCACGAGAAAAAGGGAAAAGACCTTTTTTGACGAAGATGTAGTTGTCCATACTCCCATGGCAGAGCCTTTTTGCCCGAATTTACGCCACCTTCTGGCAGAATCTGCCCATAAACTTGGAATTCAGCACCACACTGGCAAGACAGTAATCACCATAGAAGGGCCGCGTTTCTCCACCAGGGCTGAGAGTCATATGTTCCGTTCCTGGAATGCCGATGTCATCAATATGAGCACCGTGCCGGAAGTGAACCTCGCCCGGGAAAAGAAAATTCATTATGCTTCTGCTGCCATGTCCACTGATTACGATTGCTGGCGGGAGGGCGAGGAATCGGTTACCTGGGAGATGATCCTGGATACCATGCGTAAAAACGCCGACAGCGTCCTTAATCTTTTTTTAGATGTTATACCAAAGATCAAAGAATTTGTTGATCTCTGCATAGACTGACGGGTAAAATTCATCGCAGCGGAGGAAGGCATGCCAATCAAATCACGTATCAGAACTGTACCGGATTACCCCAAAAAAGGAATTATGTTCAGGGATATCACCACGCTCATAAAGGACCCTGTCGGTTATCGTCTGGTAATAGACAGTCTTACCCAACGTTATCTAACAAAAGATCTGTATTTTGACACAATTGTTGGCATTGAGGCCCGCGGCTTCATAATTGGCGGCGCTTTGTCATATACCCTGGGCAAGGGTTTTGTCCCTATCAGAAAAGCCGGCAAACTTCCCAGCGAGGTGGAGGAACAGATATATGAGCTGGAGTACGGCAGTGACAAAATTGAAATACATAAGGATGCCTTGGTAAAGGGTGAGAAAATTCTCGTGGTAGACGACCTCTTGGCAACCGGCGGAACGGCCTTGGCAGCTGCAGCTCTCATTGAGAAACTGGGGGGGGAGATCGTAGAGATGGCATTCATTGTCAATCTGCCGGATGTTGGGGGTGAGAAAAAGCTCAAGGCAAAAAACTACACTGTCTTTTCTCTTACTGAATTTGAAGGAGAATAGAAAGTGGCGGCCAACCCTTTTCTGCCTAAAGTAGGTCTATAAAAACCCGCCTCATAGATTTTGCAGATATCTCGTGCAACCCTGCATGAAATTCCAAAACATGTAAGCCTGCAGTAAATATGCAGGGGATTTAGCAGATGACGAATTCTGTCCAGGAATGTTATATTATGAGTGATATTATGATGCAAAGAATGGCCCAAATTTAATAATTTTTATTAAATAAACCAATGCCCCTAACAAAAAAATATGCAAAAAATGGGCCGCTCTTTGATGGAACGCTGAAATGTTAAATTATATTAACATGTTGCTATGATTATTGTTGGTTTTGCAACCAACAATTTGGAGGAGAGTTGGGAATTTTACCAGAAAATTAGTATTGAAATGACAATAAAGAGCTTTTCTGTCATTTGACAGAAGAGTAGTGTCTGGCTTAAAAACCATAAAAACGGGTGTTAATTTTTTAGTGACGCTTTTCAGTTTGCTGTAACATCAGCAACGGCACAGATCTGACATTTTTCAGAACGGTCAGAATATGTTATTGCCACTCCTGTTGTGAAGAGATAGACACACATGAAGACCGAAATAATGTAGATTGTCACCTTAAGAAACTTATCAAAAAATAGTAATCCTCTCATTTTGCACCTCCAATATCCAACCTGGAAGGTTAAAATGAATAATTACCCGCCTCATCCTCCCAAAGTATTAAAAATGAGATAAAGCGGATGTTTGTCCCTGTCGGGAAAAACTATACCTTTGAAGGCAAATATATTGATCTGAATTATAATAAATAATAAGCATCAAGAAGCGAGAAAACAATATTTTTTCTAAATATTACAAACATATAGCCACATTGTGGCACCTGCTGAACTACAATGTAGCTATTGGAAGGGTGATAACTTCTTGACTAAGCAGCAAAAGAAGAAAAGGGATAAATATGCCTGTCAGGGAAAAAAATTCAACTACACATCCAAGACACATCTATAAATGAAAAATGAATCATAAGCTATTTATCGGCTAATAAAAATTACAGCTGCAAATTGAATCATTCGCAAAACAAATAAAGGGGCACAAACATGCCCCTTTATTACGGTAAAACAGTCTGCGCTCAATACATTAAGCGTTTTTCTCCTTCAATCTTCTGTATAGCACCAATTGCCTGCGTCACCTCTAAGACTCCCATATATTCACCTGCCTCGCTGTATACTGGATAGTAACGGATCAGGATCTTGTCACTCCGGAAATCAATCCAGAATTCCGCATGATCCATGGTGCGCTCTTTGAAGCCGCTTACTATCTGGCGCACCACGTCAACACTTTTTTCAGGATGGCATTTTTCCACCTTGCGGCCGATAACGGAACGAGTCCTCGGGAAAATCTTTGTTTTGTCCAGCTTGTTGAAATAGGCCACCGCGTCATCAGCATCTACGAAAGTAACTTCAAACGGTAGGGTTTCCATGATGGCATCGATCTGTTCGTAGGAGAGGTTGCGGATAAGACGTTTTTTGACCTCGCTGTCTTTTTCCACCTCGGCAAGCATCTGCAGGTAATGTTTTCTGGCCTCCGGACCGTATGTTTGCTGGTCCAGTGTTTTAAACTCTTTTAAAAGAGAGTTGCCATCGTCATCGCTGAAAACCTTGCGACCCATGGCATAAAGTATATCGTTTTCCTTCCAGATATGCTCGGCACGTATTCTGAGATACTCGAATCCTTCCGCAACATATTTCTGGAGGCTGGCAGATGATGCCGCAGCAAGTTGAGGAAGTTCGGCCATCATTTTCTGCAGGAGTTTTCTCTCGGCATCATGCTCCATGAGCATTACTCCAATCGGGCCGCCCTGTACGGGAAGACCTTTCTGCTCCATAAGAGGAAAGAGAAATTTTTCCTCCTTGGTATTGTGTATCTTGTCCCCGAACTCAAGAAGAAAGTCTATGGCCCGCTGCATTTGCAGGGGAGCCTTCACTGCCGCATCAATCTTCTCCAGGTTGGCTTTTAAGACAGCCATGGCCCGCTCAATCATCTCGTGTTCTGATACGAGAAAATCATCCCATCGTGTATAATGCTCCATTTTGCGCCTCCCGCAAGCTAAAGTCTTTCATTTCTGAATTTGACCAGTTGAAAAAAACATATCCATGCACAGGATCTGAATTTCCCCTCCAATATACACTCCAGCCATAAAACAAATCCTTGACCTGGGTCAACTCAAGTTCTTTTAATCCTCTTAATCTTCCACGTAAATACAGGAGGCAGGACAACTGTCTATCGCTTCCTCGACCAGGTCTTCCGGTCCGCCTTCCGGCTTGATTACCTCAGCCTTTTCCGTATCCGTATTGAGCCTGAAAACTTCCGGGCAGATCTCTTCGCAGGTCCCACAGCCAATGCACTCATCTTCATCAATACAAACAGACATTTACATTACCCTCCAAAGCAATTTTTTATGAAGTGAATCTAAGGAATATCTTCCCATGCTTCATATACTATTTTATGCAGTCAGAAAATAATAAAATAGTCCGACCATGATAATAGAGCCTGTGCGGAAAGCCTGGTTATAGATTATCAGTTCCGCAGCAAGTCCGGGTTGGAAAATACCGGCATAAAAAGGGAACTGGTGGCGAACTGCCCGCATGGGTGAGGACAGGACATTACCTGCAAGCAGGGCCAAAACCACCTGCCTGGCTTCCAGGCTGCCGTTATCCAGCAGGGCACCTGCAGCAGCCAGGCCGGCACTGATTTCTGCCGTAAGCTGCAAAGCGACCACTCCCAAACTTTCCGGATGCAGCCAGGCAAGAAATCGCACGTGTTGGGCCAGCCACTTCTCCAACAGATCGAACATGCCGAAACGGTTCAGTGCAAATACCGCCGTGTAAATGGGTATGGTAAACAGAAGAATGCGCTTTATTCTTTTCTGAAAACGGATCCAGGCTTTTTCCAGCGCCTGTGATACGTTGCTGACCCTATTCTCTTCGAGTCTGCATGTAACGCAGTGGTCCTTGTTTTCAGAAAGCATAAGCCTCCCGACAACCAGGATACAGAGGGTGCGTAAAAATGCGGCAGAAAGGGTCAATCCCACATAGAGAAAAGCCACGCCTTTTAACAGGGGCACCGCAAGAAAAAAAAGGGTTGGAAGATGGAGAAAATACGTTGGCAGGCTGTTGAAGAGATTTGCAAAGAAAAGCTCCCGCCGGCTGATTTTCTTCTGGTCGTACGCTTCGGAAAGCATTGTATTTGCCGTTACAGCTGAAAAAAAGGCCATGGAAAAACTCGCGCCGGTTATATCCGACAAATGGGCCCTGCGGATAAGAGGGGCGGCAAGCCTGGCAATCCCGTGGGTCCAGTTCAGGGACTCGATGAGGTTGCCTACCATGAGACCGAGAGATATAAAAAAAACCAACCGCAATAGGGGCCAGCCCAATCCCTTCCAGAATATTATGAACAGTTCCGGCTGCTCCATGATTATTTTTTTTTAGTATATCTCTTTGATGAAACAATCAATTAATCTACTCGTGATTGAAACCGATAACACTTACCGGATTAATCCTCAAGACGAAAAAATATATACATTTTCATTCTCCCTCTGAATAGACAACCTGTTTGAAATACTTGACAATATTGCACAAGGCAGCTAGTGACATTACATTCCTTATACCTGCACCGCAATAAAGAACCTTGAATTCCCCTCCTCTTTTATGATAGCCTCTTGCACATTTTAAAGACAGGTTGTTAATAGAACCACCCGAAGGAACAAACAAAAGAAGCGAATACAAGCTAATCTTTTTCATGGAAGCGAGCACATAATAATGTCGAAATCATTAATAATAGTTGAGTCGCCTGCAAAAGCGAGAACCCTGAAAAAATACCTCGGCAAGGATTACGATGTCAGGGCCTCTGTCGGTCACATCCGGGACCTGCCGGTCAGCACGCTGGGCGTTGATGTCAAGAAAAACTTTGCACCCCAGTATGTTACAATCAAGGGCAAGGGGAAGATTATCAGCGACCTTAAAAAGGCTGCGGCAGATGCTGATGAGGTCTTTCTCGCTCCAGACCCCGATAGGGAAGGAGAGGCCATTGCCTGGCATATTGCCCATATTCTCAAGTCAGAAAACAAACCCATCCAGAGAGCCCTGTTCCATGAGCTAACCCTGAAAGCCATCCGTTCTGCCTTAGAAAACGCCTCGAGCATCAATCTGCATAAATTTGAGGCACAGCAGGCCCGCCGCATCCTCGACAGGCTCGTAGGATACCAGATTTCTCCGCTGCTTTGGGAAAAAGTCAAAAGAGGCCTTTCCGCAGGCAGGGTGCAGTCTGTTGCCGTAAGGATGATATGCGACAGGGAGAGTGTGATAGAGAAATTCCAGCCTGAAGAATACTGGATTATCAGCGAAAAGCTCGAAGGGGAAAAACCTCCCCGGTTTACTGCCAGACTTGACAAAGTTGCAGGCCGCAAGGCCAAGGTGGAAAACCAGGAACAGGCCGAAGAGATCGTTTCCGATCTCCAGCAGACAAAACATTCTGTAGGCAGCATAGACAAGAAAGAGCGCAGGCGCTACCCGAGCCCTCCTTTTATTACCAGTACTCTGCAGCAGGAAGCTAACAGGAAAATGCGTTTTCCAGCAAAGAAAACCATGGGGCTGGCCCAGAAGCTTTACGAAGGGATCGAGCTGGGCGATAAGGGGCCGGTGGGACTGATTACATACATGCGTACAGACTCAACCCGCATAAACAATGAAGCCCTTGCCGAGGTGCGGGACTTTATAACAAAGAATTACGGGTCGGATATCCTTCCGACAAAACCGGTTTTCTACAAAAATGCCAAGGCGTCACAGGACGCCCATGAGGCTATCCGGCCAACCGATGTCAGCCTGACACCGGAAAAAGTCGCCCCCTTTCTTGAAAAGGGATTGCTGGGCCTCTACAGCCTGATCTGGAAACGATTTGTTGCATCCCAGATGTGCCCCGCCATATATGACCAGACCACTGTTTCCATCAAGGCTGACAGGTATCTCCTTAAAACCCAAGGTGCCATTCTACGCTTCAAGGGGTTTATGACCCTTTACGTCGAATCCACGGATGAAAATGGGGATACAGCCAGCTCTGCTGATGCGGCTGACGGGGATAGTGCGATCATACCTGATGTGGCCATCGGCGATAAGCTGAAGGTCTTAAACGTGGAACCGAAACAGCATTTCACCCAGCCTCCGCCCCGGTATACGGAAGCAACACTTGTCAAGGCCCTTGAAGAGAGCGGCGTCGGTCGGCCCAGCACCTATGCCTCGATCATATCTACCATCCTGGATAAGGATTACGTCATGCAGCAGCAGAGGAAATTTAAGCCGACTGAACTGGGAAAACTGGTCAACGACCTTCTGGTGGCACATTTTCCTTCCATCCTGGATATAGAGTTCACCGCTTCCATGGAGGCAAACCTTGATAAAGTGGAAGAGGGTTCCAGCAACTGGGTCAAGATCCTGCAGGATTTTTACGCTGACTTTGAAAGAACACTTGCAACTGCAAAACAGGATATGAAATCAGTCAAAAAACAGGGCATTCCTACAGGAATTGCATGCAAGCTCTGTGATGGCAGGCTGGTTATTAAATGGGGCAAAACTGGCGAGTTCCTGGCCTGTGAAAATTACCCGACATGCACATATACGCAGAATTTCAGAAAGGATGAAAACGGAACAATCATCCCCGTAGAAAAAGAAAAACCCTTAGAATCGGGGGAAAAGTGTGAAAAATGCGGTAGCCCCATGGTTTTTAAACAGGGTCGTTATGGCCAGTTCCTGGCCTGCTCTGCTTTTCCGAAATGCAAGCATATCAAGGTCCAGACTATCGGGGTTAAATGCCCGGAGGAAAACTGCAAAGGTGAACTTGTTCAGAAAATTTCAAAGAAAGGCAAGATATTTTTCAGTTGCAGCAGGTTTCCGAAATGCAAGTTTGCCACATGGGATCGGCCTGTACCCAAACAGTGCCCGCGCTGCAGCAAGCCTTTTCTCCTGGAGAAAAAGACCCGAAAGGAAACTGTTCTTCAATGTATGGATAATACTTGCGGTTATTCAGAGCCTCTGGCATAACCAGATATATTGCACGTCTCGTTTAATTCAGCCGTTCAGAATTCAATTTGGAAAATTGTAATATATGCAGCAGGTAAAAAAGAAACACCGTAAGAAAAGCAGCGAGGGACTGGCCAGGTTGTGCGTCAAGGCGGCCCTGGAGAAAAAAGCGGAAGATCCGGTCATCATTGATGTCAGGAAGGTCTGTACCTTTACCGATTTCTTTGTCATCCTAACCGGTCGTTCCACGCGTCACGTTCAAAGTCTTGCCGAAGCAATCGAGACCGAATTGCGCACCAAAAGGCTTTCCACCAGCAATACGGAGGGGTTGCAGGAGGGGACCTGGGTCCTGCTTGACTACAGCGATGTGGTGGTCCATATTTTTTACGCAGAGACGAGAAAATTTTATGATATTGAGGGACTCTGGCACGATGCGCCCAGGATCCTTCTGGATGACTGAGCAATATCTGCCATGCGGAAACCAACCCCCATACTAATGGCGATTCTCGACGGCTGGGGAGTCGGCCCCCTCACCGATTCCAATGCTATTTATGTTGCCAACACACCAAACATGGATCGCTGGCAGAAAACTTTCCCCTACACAACGCTGGTTGCCCATAACGGAGCTGTAGGACTCCCGGAAGGCCAGATGGGCAATTCAGAAGTAGGGCACCTCAATATCGGTGCGGGCCGCATTGTCTACCAGGACTTCACCCGCATCAACCGGGCCATTGAGACCGGCGATTTTTTCAAGAATAAAGTACTGAAAAATACGTTTACAGGAGTCCTGAAAAAAAAATCCGCCCTGCACCTCATGGGGCTTGTTTCCGACGGCGGCGTCCACAGCCATATGAACCACCTGTTGGCACTCCTCAAAATGGCAGCCGAACATGGCCTGACCGAGGTTTATATCCATGCATTCATGGATGGAAGGGATACCCCACCGACAAGCGGTCTGAATTATATAAGCCAGTTGCAGCATGAACTGGTATGGATTGGAACAGGTCGCCTGGCCACCATTTCAGGCCGCTTCTATGCCATGGACCGGGACAAGCGCTGGGAAAGGATCAAGATCGCCTGGCAGGCCATTGTTGAAGGGCAGGGCATCCTGGGGCGTGATCCTGTCCAGGCGGTCAAAGATGCCTATCACAGGGGAGAGACAGACGAGTTCATCAGGCCGACTGTCCTGCTTGACGAAAGCGGTTCTCCTGTTGCAAAGGTCAAGGATAATGATGTGATCCTGGTATTTAATTTCAGGGCAGACCGGGTCCGTGAACTGACCCATGCATTCACGGACAGGACCTGGGATGCATTTGCAGTAAACAGCAGGCCTGCTTTGGAGGCCTTCGTTACTTTCACCCAATATGACAAACAATTTAGCCTGCCGGTTGTTTTCCCGCCAGCCAGCTTGGATCATATCCTGGCAGAGGAGATCAGCTCTTCAGGCCTCAAGCAGCTTCGCATCGCGGAAACCGAAAAATATGCCCATGTCACTTATTTTTTCAATGGAGGTCGGGAAGAGCCTTTTCCGTTCGAGGACCGTGTCCTGATCCCATCGCCACAAGAAGTGGCAACCTATGACCTGAAACCGGAAATGAGTGCCTACCTGGTGACAGAGAAACTCTTGCGCCGCGTGGACAGCGAAGATTATTCGCTTATTGTCCTCAATTTTGCCAACGGGGATATGGTCGGACACAGCGGCATACTCGCAGCAGCGGTCAAGGCCTGCGAAGCAGTAGATGTCTGCCTGGGAATGATAGTGGAAAAATTTACGGCAAAAGGCGGTATTGTCATTATTACAGCCGATCATGGCAATGCTGAAACGATGAGTGAGCCGAATTCTGACAGGCCCTTCACAGCCCACTCCTCCAACCCCGTACCTTTTATCCTCATCAGCGAGCAGCACAAGAACTGCAGCCTTCGCCGGGACGGATCCCTTCGTGACATTGCCCCCACGATTCTCAACCTGCAGAACCTCCCTGTACCAAAGGAAATGACTGGGCAATGTTTGATTGTCGACTAGTCCCTTCACTTTTATAAAACTTGCTTTTTGGAAGCAGATTTTGCTAAACAGAGAAGGGCCCTGGTATATCCAGAGCGCAATGGTATCCTATAAAATCTGGTTGTGCCGCAAAATGAGAATATCATGAAATATATCAGCACCCGTGGGGGAATCTCCCCGGTATCCTTCAAAAAAGCCGTGATGATGGGATTGGCAACAGATGGAGGCCTTCTCCTGCCGGAATCTCTACCCAAAGCAGGCACTGAAGCCCTGCAGCGCTGGGAATCTTTCACGTTCCAGGAACTGGCCTCCGAAATCTTTCACCTCTTTATCAGCGATATTCCTCCCAATCTTCTCGATGAAATTATTGAACGTTCCTATTCCACCTTCAGCCACCCTGAAATCACCCCGCTGATTCAAAAGGGGGAGATTTATCTCCTGGAGCTTTTCCATGGCCCCACCCTGGCTTTTAAAGATGTGGCCCTGCAGTTTCTCGGCAATGTTTTTGCCTACATACTCCGAGAAACAGGCGGCAAGATGAACATTGTCGGCGCTACCTCGGGCGACACTGGAAGTGCCGCAATTTATGGCGTGCGCGGCAAAGACAGGATCAATATTTTTATCCTGCATCCCTATAAACGGGTGAGCCCCATCCAGGAACTCCAGATGACAACCGTCATTGATCCAAATGTCTTTAATCTTGCAATCAGAGGGACTTTTGACGACGGACAATCCATTGTCAAAGCCATTTTCAAGGACATCCCTTTCAAGGACAAATACCATCTGGGCGCAGTCAACTCCATCAATTGGGCCAGGATCCTTGCACAGGTTGTCTACTATGTTTATGCCTGGTTCAGGGTTAGGGCAGAAACCGGAGATGGGTCAATCGATTTTTCCGTTCCAACAGGGAATTTCGGGGATATCTTTGCCGGTTACATTGCCAAAAATCTCCTCCCGCAGGGGGCAATCCGCAAACTCATCCTGGCAACCAATGAAAACAACCTACTTTCCCGTTTCGTAAACAAGGGGGATTATTCCGTGTCCGCAGTCGTGCCGACAAGCAGTCCCTCCATGGACATCCAGGTGGCAAGCAATTTTGAACGTTATCTTTATTATCTTTATGAATGTGACCCGGAGAGGACCAGGAAGGATTTCGAACAGTTTGCCCGCATCGGCAAACTCAGTTTTGCTGAAAATCTCCTGCACACCATTCAGCAGGACTTTGCCTCAAAAAGTGTCAGCGAGGAGGAAACCCTGAGCACCATCAGAACATTTTACGAGGCGCACCACTATCTTCTCGACCCCCATACCGCAGTCGGGGTAAATGCCGCCCTGGAATGCCGATCCCCGAACATTCCGGTTGTCTGCCTTGCCACCGCACATCCAGCCAAATTCGGCGATGCCGTTTTAAAGGCAATTGGAAAATCTCCCGAGTTGCCTCCTGCTTTGAGAGGTTTGGAAGACAAAGAAAGCAGGTGTGAGATTTTAGACCCGGATATCAGAGTGGTGCAGAATTTTATTGCAGAACATGCCCTGTTATAGGCGCTGCTGTTGCTGCCTTGGTCGCTAGAGGTCCCTGCAGCTTTCAATTGCTCACGAATCATGGGGAGACATTCATGATAGACATGGCTGACTACAAAGATAAAGTCGAAGAGGCTGTCAGCTTTCTTAAAGATCGAATCAAGGATGAGCCTGCAGTGGTGATCATTCTAGGTACAGGTCTCGGCGGCCTAATTGAAAGCATGAAAGTTGGCACCCTGCTTCCCTATGAGGAGATTCCCGGCTTCCCCCGATCCACTGTACCCGGCCATCGGGGCAACCTGTTTTTCGGCAGTCTCAGCGGCAAAAATGTCGCTGTGCTGCAGGGCCGCTTCCACTTCTACGAGGGCTATTCTACCAGGGACCTGACCTTCCCTCTCAGGGTACTGTCCCTCCTTGGTGCGGAAATTCTTATTGTCACGAATGCCGCCGGCGGCCTGGACACCTCCTGCTCTCCCGGCACCATCATGATAATCCGTGATCATCTCAATTTCATCGGGGAAAATCCTCTTCGGGGTCCCAATGTGGAGGAATGGGGCCCGCGATTCCCGGATCTTTCGGAGCCATATGACAAAAATCTTATTGAAACAGCGTTAGCGTGTGCTGAAAAACTACATCTGGGTAATGTCACCACAGGGGTATACGTGGCTATACCCGGCCCCAGCCTGGAAACTCCCGCGGAAACAAGGTTTCTCCGCGGGGCCGGAGCTGATGGGGTTGGCATGTCATCTGTGCCGGAGGTAATTATTGCCAAACATGCAGGGATGAGGGTCCTGGGACTTTCTGTTGTCGCCAATGTCAATGACCCTGACAATTTTGTCCCCATCCTGCTGGATGACATCATCAAAGCAGCTCAGGAAATTGAACCTGCCCTGCAAAAGCTGATCAAGGAAGTTTTAAAGGCACTCTGAGATTCTGGAAGAAGGTATGGGCCAGTCGGAAATTACTGCTGATCTTATGGTTACCGGAAGGTATCTCTACTTGCAGGACAAAGACAGAACCATTCTAAAAAACGGCGCTGTCGCCATCCGGCAGGATACCATCATTGAAACAGGTATTGCTTCGGACCTGGCAGCAAAATATCCAGACACCGAAGTGCTTGACGCGGAACACGGGCTTATTTTGCCCGGCCTGGTAAATGCGCATACACATGCAGCCATGGCATATTTCCGCGGCCTGGCTGACGACCTCCCTCTTATGCAGTGGCTGCAGGACTATATCTTCCCGATTGAAGCAAAATTGACCGGTAACATGGTCTATCAGGCGACCCTCCTGTCACTTGCCGAGATGATCAAATCAGGCACCACCAGTTTCTGCGACATGTATCTCTTTGCCAAGCATGTGGCCCTGGCCGCTGAAAAATCGGGAATGCGCGCCTGGATCGGCGAGGTATTTTATGATTTCCCCTCACCGAATTATGGCGAAGTGGCTGCTGGATTCAGATACGTCGAAGAGCTGTTCGCTCACTATGACAACCATCCTCTTGTCAAAGTTACGCTCACCCCGCACGCGGTCTACACCTGTTCCCCTGACCTATTGCGAAGCCTGAAAAGTAAGGCTGACAAACACGACGCTCTCTACATAATTCACCTGTCAGAGAACGATGAAGAGGTAAAAAGTGCAAAAAAGCATTTTGGAGTCAGCCCGGTAATGCATCTGGAAAACATGGGCCTCCTGGACAGTTCTGTTGTGGCGGACCACTGCGTCATGCTGACTGATGAGGAAATTGAACTAATGACACAAAGGGGGGTCAATATTGTTCACTGCCCTGAGAGCAACATGAAACTTGCCTCGGGGATAGCCCCGGTGCCGCGGATGCTTGCGGCAAACCTCTCAGTGGGTCTTGGCACAGACGGCAGTGCCAGCAATAACAACGTAGACATGTTTGGAGAGATGAATTCCGCTGCGAAACTGCACAAGGTGAACAGCATGGACTCTACAACCATGCCTGCTGAAACAGTGCTGAAAATGGCAACATTGGGCGGGGCCACAATCCTCTCTGCTGAGAATGAAATCGGCAGCTTGGAACCGGGCAAAAAAGCCGACCTCATTGTTCTGGACCTGAATCAGCCCCACCTGACACCCCTCTTTAACATCCCTTCCCATATGGTATACGCAGCCAGGGGGGCGGATGTTGTCCACTCTGTCATCAATGGTCGAATTGTAATGAAAAACCGCAGACTCACCACCCTTGATGAGGAGTCGATACTCTCTGAAATGGAGGAACTGGGTGATAGAATCAAAAAAATGAAAGGATAAATAGATTTGCAACCACTTTTTTTTAAGGTAAAATAAATAAATTTATATAGCAGCGATCATGGCAGAGTGTTATAGGTCCCCTTTGAGACTCACCTGATCAAATTTCTTTTACATCATGAGGTACCTTCATGTTCGGACTTGGCATGCCAGAGCTCATTATCATCCTGGTAATAATCGTAATAATCTTTGGTGCCGGCAAACTCCCGGAAATTGGCAGCGGTCTGGGCAAAGGCATTAAGAACTTCAAGAAAGCAACCAGGGATGAAGGAAAAGAAAAGATTGAAGAAAAAAAAGAGGACGAATAATCCTGAACAGCCAATAAGTGGCAGCAATTAAAAGACGTGGAGAAACAAAATGTTTGGCTTGGGAACCCCTGAACTCATTGTAATTCTTGGCATTGCCTTCCTGGTCTTTGGCGGCAAAAAACTTCCTGAAATAGGCGCCGGTCTTGGAAAAGGCATCAGTTCCTTCAAAAGGGGCATAAAAGATGCTGAAGATGCCGGGAAAAACCTCGTTGAGGAAAATGTGCCCGGCGCCAGGGAGCTTAATAGCCTGAAAGAGGAAGTAGACAAGGCAAAGGATATCGGTAACGTCCTTAAATCTTGATAAAAATTGCCCTTTCGCTTTCAAACTGTGTTGTCGGGCTTTTCAAAATGCTTATGTGCCTATAGTGCACTGCGCTTTTTCAAAACCCTCCGCCTTGCCTGAAAACGAAAAAATCAATTTTTATATACTACAATTCTCGTTTATCAATTACCCGCTCTCCCTTGCCCTCGAATCTTTCCAAGGTTTTTTCCTCCACCAGTTTGACATCAACGGAAACGCCCAGTTCTGAGGCCAACTTTTTCTTTATTCTCTCAACCAGCTGCCGCTGCTTCTTCATCTCATCAAAAAAGATCGACTCAACAACCTCCACGAAAACCGTGGCCTTGTCCTGGTGATTCTCCCGCTCCACTACAATTCGGTAATGCGGTTCGGTCCCCTCGATTTCGAAAAGAACATTCTCTATCTGGGTGGGGAAAACATTGACTCCCTTGATGATAAGCATATCATCGGTGCGTCCCAATATCCGCGTCATGCGATAATTTGTCCTGCCGCAGGCACAGGGCTCGGTAATCAACCTTGTCAGGTCACGCGTCCTGTAACGAATGACCGGGAAGGCCTCCTTGGTCAGGGTTGTTATCACCAGCTCACCCACTTCTCCCTCCTGGACCGGCTCCAGCGTGTTCGGGTTGATCACTTCAACAAGGAAATGGTCCTCATTGACATGCAAACCGTTGCACTGAAGACATTCACCCGCAACACCCGGTCCCATGACTTCACTGAGGCCATAGTTGTCAGTTGCTGTTATATTAAGCTTGTTATTGATCTCTGCCCGCATTGCCTCAGACCAGGGTTCCGCACCGAACAGCCCCCATTTCAACGAGAGACCGCTGACGTTGACACCCATATCAAGCATGGTATCGGCAATCATCAGGGCATAACTGGGCGTACAGACCAGGGCGGTGGTCTTGAAATCCTGCATGATCTGGATCTGGCGCTTGGTATTGCCGCTGGAAATAGGAATTACTGAGGCTCCTATCCTTTCTGCTCCGTAATGGAGACCAAAACCTCCGGTAAACAAACCATAGCCAAAGGCTATCTGAATGACATCATCTTTGGTTACTCCTGCTGCCGTGAGAATTCTGGCTACCAGGTTGGCCCAGGTCTTGATATCGTTCCTGGTGTACCCTACAACCGTTGCCATCCCGGTTGTACCGGAAGAGGAATGGATCCTGACCACATCCCGCAGCGGCACTGCAAATAGGCCATAGGGATAATTCTGGCGCAGATCGTTCTTGGTGGTAAACGGCAGGCTGTGTAATTCACTAAGCGACCGAAACCCATCCGGATCAAGGTTTATCTCTTTAAACAAATTCCTGTAGAAAGGAACATGAGTGGTTACCCGGTAAATGGTTGACTGCAGCCTTTCAAGCTGCAGCTGCTCTAAGTCATCCCTGCTCATGCACTCCCTGTTTTCTTCCCAGTACATATCAGCACCCAGTTATCAGTAGTGAGTTGATAGAAAAGGTTCTACCTTTGATTTCAGTTTAATGTTTATTCCTCGCCGTCATGTAATATTATATCGTGAATGAAAAAAATTCCATGATGACAAAGTAAAAGGCTTCAGATACAAGGCGTGCGAATTTTGAGGAATGAGGCGTACTATAAGCTACGCCGTAATAACGAAAAATTCAGCACAACGCAGTAGCTGGACTTTTTAAAAAGTCATCAATCGGTTTCGCGGCCGAGATACGCCCTTTGCACATCACGGTTCAGCAGAAGATCCTCCGCAGGCCCCTGCAGAATTATCTTGCCGGTCTCCAAAACATAGCCGCGGTCAGCAATCCCAAGGGCTGCCTTGGCGTTCTGTTCAACCAGTAGAACGGTATTCCCCTCTTCGCGCAGTTGCAAGATGACCTTGAAAATGTTTTTTACTATCAAGGGAGCCAGCCCTGTTGACGGTTCATCCATCATAATCAGCGACGGCTTTGCCATCAAGCCCCGAGCCATGGCAAGCATCTGCTGTTCACCCCCTGAAAGTGTTCCGGCCAGTTGCTTTTCCCTTTCCTTCAAGACCGGAAAGAGATCGTATACCCTTCCCATTTCATGATCAATACCTCCTGAGCTTCTCTTTGCCTGGACATACCCTCCCAGAAGCAAGTTCTCCCAGACTGTCATTGTGGCAAACACCTGTCTTCCTTCGGGAACCAGCGAACAGCCCAAAGAAACAATCTTTTCAGGCGCTATCCTGCGCAGGTTCCTATCCCTGAAGAGGATTTCGCCCGAGCCTATTTTGACCAGGCCGGTAATTGTATGCAGCAGGGTGGTTTTCCCGGCGCCATTCGCCCCGATGATGGTGACAATCTCTCCCGGGTCAACATGCATTGAAATGCGTTTCAGCACACGCAGCTTCCCGTATCCCGCTTCAAGATTTTTAACCTTTAACATTGTACTCCGGCAGAATGTCCTGCGGTTTTAATCCTTGTTTTTCCATTCTTCACTTTTCATTCTGCAATTGTTACCCTTCATCCCCCAGGTAGACACGGACAACTTCTTCATTCTGTTGAATATTTTGCGGTATGTCCTCGGCAATCTTTTCACCAAAACTCAACACCACGATCTCGTCTGATATATCCATGACCAGGGACATATCATGCTCAACAAGCAGGACTGTTATACAGCTATCCCGTATTCTGGTTATAAGGCGCCCAATTTCAGCCGTCTCATAGATATTAAGACCGGCCGCCGGTTCATCCAGGAGAAGCAGCACCGGTTCCGTGGCAAGTGCCCTCGCAAATTCCACCCCGCGCTGCTGACCGAACGAAAGATTGCTTACCTCTGTATCAGCACTATCTGCTACACCAAGCAGGTCAAGATATTCCATGGCCTTTGCCTTGATCTTCCTTTCTTCATGCCATGTCCAAGGCAGGTTCAGCATTCCGGACAAAAATCCTGCCCTGCTCCTGGTATGCCTTCCCACCATGACGTTCTCAAGTGCGGTCATGCCATGAAAAAGTTTTATATTCTGGTATGTTCGCGACAGGCCGAGACTTGCAATCTGATATGGTTTCCGGCCGGTTATCTTCATGCTGTTAAAATAAACAGTACCTGAATTGGCAGGCAGGTTTCCGGCAATGAGGTTGAAAAGGGTGGTTTTGCCGGCACCGTTCGGTCCTATAACCGCTTTTATCATGCCCTGTTCTACAGTGAAGCTGACATTGTTCACCGCATGCAGGCCGCCGAAGTGCCGGTCCAGATTTTTTACTTCCAGAAGAGCCACGGGCAATACTGTTCCTCGCTGGTTAATTGTTACGCTACGAAAAACGGTGCATTCATGCGATATCCAATCAGCCCTCGGCAGCCTTTTTGTTGTCCTGCTTCACAAATAATGCAAAGAATGTCTTCATCTTCTGCCAAGGATTAATCTTTAATATCCCCTCGGGAGCAAAAAGCATGATAACTATCAGAATTACTCCAAATACCGCGTCGTCATAGGAGCCGAATACCCCCCGCAGGGAGAGGAAATTCAGAACTATGCCCATTATAAGTGCACCCCAGAGATTGGCCATGCCGCCGACAGCTACAATGGCAACATAACGCACGGACTTCATGACTCCTGCTTCCGAGGGCCCGATGCCCCCATTGTAATGGGTCATAAATACGCCAGCAAATGCTGCAAAAACGGCGCTCAAAACAAATATGTAGAGCTTATAACGGGCTGTGTTGACGCCCATGGCATTTGCAGCTTCTTCAGCGCCGTGTATGGAACGAAGCGCCCTGCCAACCCTTGAATGGATCAGATTGAGCAGTAATACTACGCCGCAGATGACCATACCCCAAGCAATATAATAATTTAGAGTCCTGGCCCTGAAACTGCCGCTCACCTCAATGCCCGGAAACAGGCTGAAGCCGGGGACCTCTGAGATGCCGTCAGCTTCGCCGAAATATGCACTGGCGAGCACAACCCGGAAAATTATTATACCGAAACCCAGGGTAGCCATGGCAAGGTAGTGGCCTTTCAGTTTTAAAACCGGACCACCAATGGCAAAGGCAATGAGGCCCGCTGCCAGCACCGCGATGATACAGGCTGCCCATGGTTCAAAGGTAAGCAAGTCGCTGCCATAAAGGTTCTTGCCGACAACCAGCAGGCCGATCTTGTTGCAGAATACGACCAGGGCATGATCCTTGATTGGCAGCAGGTTGTGGGTGGCAAGCGCTCCGGCCAGGTAACCGCCAATGGCAAAGAAACCGGCATGCCCAAGCGAGATCTGGCCACCATATCCCATAAGAACGCAAAGACCGATGACCACAACCGAGTAATAGGCGGACATGGTCAGCTGGGTCAGGTAATAAGTTGTCTCCGTGAAATGGGTCACCAGCTGAATAGCCACTACAACTGTCAACAGGAACAGGACCGGGATGTATCTTTTAAGCAGATCCATCAGAATTCCTTCAGGCCGGCAGCCTCGCTGCTGCCGAACAGGCCGTGGGGCCTGATAAAAAGGATCACCAGCAGTATGGTTGTGGCAATTGCATCCTTGAACGCCAGGGGCAAAACCGATACTGAAAAGGCCTCGATGATGCCGAGCAGCAATCCGGCCGCTACTGCGGCTATGCTGTTGCCCAAGCCACCGAGGATTGCCACGGTAAAACCCTTAATTGCCAGGCTTGGTCCCATATCATACTCTGAATACGTTATGGGGGACATTACGCAGCCTGCCATGGCGCCGATGCCTGCCGAGAGAACAAAGGAGAGCGTGACCATATTTTTTGTGTTAATGCCGCATAATGTTGCGGCCCTCCGGTTTGCGGCACACGCGCGCATTTCACGTCCCAGGGAGGTAAACTTGAAAAAAAGGCTCAAGCCGGCAACCATCAACGAACAGACGCCGACAACCCAAAGGACTTGGGGCGAGATCCTTGCTCCCAGGATTGCAACGGATGTCACCTCGTTGCCGACAAAATAGGGCAGGGTCCGGACACTTTCTCCCCAGATATGCAGCGCCACTTCCCGGGCAAGGATTGAGATGCCGATAGTGATAATGATCATGCGCAGAACTGAAGGGCTCTTCAGCCAGCGGATAAATATCATTTCAATCAAGGCACCGACAACCATGGTGATAAGGACGGCCACCGCAATTGCCAGCGGCATGGGCATGAAAGCATGCATGGTGATGGCGATCATGCCGCCCAGCATGACAAATTCACCCTGGGCAAAATTAATAATGCCAGTGGTGTTGTAAATTATGTTAAACCCGATTGCCACTATGGCATAGATAATGCCATAGGTAATACCGGCAAAGATATACTGGATGAAAAGTTCAGGGCTCATTAGAGAAAGTCATACAACAGGAAAAGGGGCGGAGAGATGGTACCGCTCTCCGCCCCTGCTGTTAAACAACAGATTAGATGCCTGTATTTATTTTGTATAGATGGCAAATTTTCCGTCTTTTACGGTCAGCATCTCAAATGAATCAATATTCAGGCCGTTATGGTCCTCGACTGAAAAATTGAAAACACCGGCAGTTCCTGCAACGCCCTGGAGATTCTCAATGGCATCGCGCACCTTTTCCTTGTCAGTGCCAGCCTTTTCTATGCCTGCTACCAGGATGGTGAGGGCATCATAGGCATGGCCGCCAAAGGTGGAAACCTGATCTGTGAACTTGGACTCATAATCGTTCTTGTATTTTATAAGCAATGCTTTCTGTGGATTGGAGTCAGGCAGAGCTGCGGCAACCAGCAGGCGCCCGGCCGGGAATATAATGCCTTCCGATGCAGCGCCACCGGCTTCAACATACTTGATATTGCCGAAACCGTGGCTCTGGAACAGAGGTACATCCCAACCTGCCTGCCGCATGTTCTTGGCCAGGATGCCCTGGGCGGGAACGATGGACCAGTTGACCACGGCCTGGATGTCCTTGTTGGCCATCAACTTGGCAACAACCGCGGAAAGATCCGTTTCCTTCTTGTCATATACTTCTGAGGCAAGGATCTCGATGCCGAATTCAGGAGCGATCTTCTCCAGCTGTCCCTTGCCAGCATTACCAAAACCGGTATTCCCTGTCAGGATTGCTATCTTGCTGATGCCCATGTCTTTCATGGTACCGTAAATCTTCTGCACCGCATGGCTGTCCTTCTGCGGGGTCTTGAAAACATACTTTGCCACCGGATTGACGATCACCTCTGCTGCAGCACAGGACATGAGGATCATCTGGGCTTCTTCGGCGATATTCTTGATCTTCATGGTCTCACCGCTCGTTGACGGGCCGATGATGGCAAAGACCTTATCTTCCTCTATCAGCTGCTTAGCGAATGAAATCGCCTTTTCAGGATCACCGGCGGAATCCTTGATGATCAAGTCGATCTTATTGCCGTTGATGCCACCCTTGGCATTGATCTCCTCAGCCATCATTTCCAGGGTTCTTGCTTCAGGTCCTCCCAGAAATGACGCGCCGCCTGTAACCGCCAGGATGGCGCCCACCTTGATGTTCTCGGCCTTGGCAACGGAAGCCATTGAAAACACAGTTACCAGGCAAAACGAGACTACTGCTGTCACTACAGAATTCAATACTCGCTTCATTACGTTTCAACCTCCTTGTTGGATTTAGCTATCTGGATTATTGCTCTTAAATTGCGACCAATACTCCCCCCGTTTCATGTAGCTTAAATTGACCTAACTTCCTGGCCTGTTAATATTCTTATACCAGCATTCTGTAAAATTGTAATGGCCATATCCGGATCGTCAAAGCGAAAAATGAGCACAGCGTTCTCGCCGCTTTTTTGGACAAAGGCATACATATATTCCACATTCAACCCTGCTTCGTGCAGAACAGCCAGGACCCTGGCAAGCCCGCCAGGCCTGTCAGCCACCTCAACAGCGATCACGTCAGCCTTGCCGACAGTAAATCCCTCTTCCTTCAATACCCTTGTCGCCTTGTCAGTATCATCCACAATCAGACGCAGAATGCCAAAATCAGCTGTATCTGCCACCGAAAGGGCGCGGATATTGATGTTGCTGTCGCTCAAAGTCTTGGCAATAGCTGCCAGACGACCCGATTTATTTTCCAGAAATACGGCTAGTTGCTCAACTTTCATACCCCACCTCGCTGAACTCGAATCACTGTTTGTGGTGATACTGTGCTCTATAGAACTGTACACTTTAACAACAGTGGCAGTTTAAATACTATAATTTTCTATTGTCAATCACCCGTTTTGCTTTGCCTTCGCTTCGCTGGATGGTTTTTGGTTCAACAAGTGTTACCTTACAGGTGGAACCGATGAGGTCTTTAATCTCCGCCTGTATGCGCTTGCTCAACTTCTCGAGGTTCTTCACCTCATCTGAGAAAAGCTGCTCACTCACCTCTACCTGCACTTCCATTGTATCCATGGAGCCTTCCCGGTTCACGATAATCTGGTAATGCGGTTCAACCCCTTCAATACCCATGAGGACATGTTCGACCTGGGTCGGAAATACATTAACTCCGCGTATGATCAGCATATCGTCGGTGCGGCCGGTGATTTTCTCCATGCGAACAAATGTCCTGCCGCAGATGCAGGGTTCGGCAATCAGCCTGGTAATATCCTTGGTCCGGTAACGAATAAGCGGAAATGCCTGCTTGGTAAGAGTCGTAAAAACCAGCTCGCCCTGCTCACCCAGGGGTAATGTCTCGCCCGAATCAGGATCAATAATTTCCGGCATAAAGTGGTCTTCAAAGATATGCATGCCGTGCTGGGCTTCAATGCATTCCATAGACACACCCGGCCCGATAATCTCGCTGAGTCCGTAGATGTCGATGGCTTTCAGGCCCAGCTTTTTTTCCACCTCTTCCCGCATGTTCTCGCTCCACGGTTCCGCACCGAATATGCCGACCCGGAGTGAAAGCCTGGAAACATCCACGCCCATGTCCGCCATGGTTTCAGCAATATTCAGGGCATAAGACGGCGTTGACAGCAGGACAGTGGAACGAAAATCCTGCATGATCATGATCTGCCTCTTGGTCTGGCCGCCTGAGATGGGGATAACAGTGGCGCCCAGCTTTTCGGCCCCGTAATGGGCGCCAAGGCCTCCGGTAAAAAGACCATAGCCATAAGCATTATGCACCACGTCTCCCCGCTGCACTGAGCCGCAGGCCAGAGCCCGGGCCATGACCTCAGCCCAGGTTTCAATATCTCGCCTGGTGTAGCCAACCACAGTTGGTTTGCCCGTGGTCCCGGATGAGGCATGTACTCGAACAACCTGGTCCAGAGGAAGGGTGAAAAGCCCGAAAGGATAATTCTCCCGCAAAAAATCCTTGGTGGTAAAAGGCAGCTTCTGCAGGTCTGCCATGGACTTCATATGCTCAGGCCTTATGCCGGCCTCATCCATCTTTTCACGGTAGGGCTTGACACGGTAATAGACGCGCTCCACCAAATCCTTCAGCCTTTTAAGCTGTAAAATCTCCAAGTCCTCTCTTGGCAGGGTTTCAAATTTCTCATTCCAAATCATTCCTGTCTCCTTACCCTGTTAAGCTGCCGTAACCTTCCTGCCCGCCTGAAAGGCCTTGATGTTAACATCCCGGAATTTTTGCGGAATGCGCTCATACAGCACCTCAAGAAAGACCTGTTCTTCCACGGGTAGATGGGTGGACAGCACGCCTACCATAACTATATTGACCGCCCGTATCTCGCCGACACTCCTTGCAATTTCAAAGGCATCAAGTGTTTTTACATTTATATCTCTACTCTTTATCTCGTCAAGCACATTTTCCGGGTATGTCATCTTGCCCGTGGCAACTGCCGGAGGATAAATCTTGTGGGTATTGACGATGGCAGTGCTCTTGGCATGCATATACGGAAGATACCTGGCTGCCTCAAGCACCTCAAAGGCAACAACTATATCCGCTTCCCCCGGACTGATCAAGGGAGAGTAAACCTTGGAGCCATAGCGCAGGTGCGCAGTCACTGAACCGCCGCGCTGGGCCATGCCGTGAACTTCACTTTTTCGCACATCCATGCCGGCCGCCAACAGGCTATAAGCAGTTACCTCGCTGGCCAGCAGGATGCCCTGACCGCCGACGCCGCAAAAGAGAATATTGCCCTTTTCACTCATTACCTGCCCTCCTCTTTACCTATGGCGTCAAATTTGCAAAGTTCCGCACACTGTCCACAGCCGTTGCATAATTCAATGCTGATCTCGGAGTGTCCTTTCTGCTTCTCCTTGAATCCAAGTTTTACACCCTCCTCTGGAGATACGGGCACCCAGTGAATTGCCGGGCAGCCGAGACCAAGACATGCCATGCATCCGGTACAATTCTCCCGCTTGGTCCAGTATGGTATCTTGACGCGCTTTTTCTCTGAGGGGATCAGGACGCACGGCGAACAGCTGATGACCACGGAGGGCTCCGGTCGGTTAATCTCCTCTTTCAGGATTTTTTTGGTTTCATTTATCTTGTGCGGATTGACCGTTATTACGTGCTTGACACCAATTGCCTTGCAGAGTTTCTCAAAATTGAGCATTTGAGCAGGCTCACCCTTTATGTTCGTCCCTGAGGCAGGGTTCGGCTGCTGGCCGGTCATGGCGGTAATGCGGTTATCAAGAATGATGACCGTGGAATAGCTGTCGTTGTATACGATATTAATCAGGCCGGTGATGCCTGAATGAACAAAGGTGGAATCACCGATGACAGCAACTTCCCTGCCCATGCCCTCCTCACCGAGAGCCTTGGCCATGCCATGTACAGCTGATACCCCTGCGCCCATGCAGACACAGGAATCCATTGAGGAGAGCGGGGGCAGAAAGCCTAGGGTATAGCAGCCGATATCACCGGCAACAAAGACCTTCTGCTTGGACAAGGCATAAAAGAGGCCGCGGTGCGGACATCCCGGGCACATGTTCGGCGGCCTGGGCGGCAGGACAACCGGGGCAAATCCGGCAGATTCTTCCCCGGTGATCGCTTTTCTAACAATGGCCGGGTTGAGCTCGCCCTCGGCCGGAATAAGGTCCTTGCCGTGGCATCTTATGCCCATGGCTTTTATATGCAACTCAAGAAAGGGATCAAGCTCCTCCACAATGAAAAGTTCATCCACCTGTGCGGCAAAGCTGCGGATCATCTTCTCCGGCAGGGGCCAGACCATGCCAAGCTTCAGCACAGAAGCCTCAGGGAAAGCCTCTTTAACATACAGGTAGGAAATACCGCTCGTAATAAAACCTCGTGTGCCGTCGCGCCATTCGATGCGATTCTCAGGAAAGGTCTCGGCGAACTCGGCAAGCTTTTTCATGCGTTCCGTGACAAATTTGCGCCTGTTCCTGGCATTAGCCGGCAGCATGACAAACTTGGCAGCGTCCTTGACGATTTCCGGCTTCACGGATGATGCTGTTTTCCCCCCGGGCATCACCTGCCCTTTGACATGAGCAATGCGGGTTGTGGTCCGTACGATCACCGGTGTGTCATAGCCCTCACTTATCCAATAGGCTGTTTTCAAAAACTCCTTTGCTTCAGCAGGGTCACAGGGTTCCAACATCGGCAGCTTTGCTGCAAAGGCATAATTACGGTTGTCCTGTTCGTTCTGCGAGCTGTGCATCTCCGGGTCATCAGCATTGATAATGACCAGACCTCCCCGAATACCGGTATAAGCAGAGGTAAAAAGCGGATCGGCAGCAACGTTCATGCCAACATGTTTCATAGTGGCCAGGGCCCTGACGCCCACAAATGAAGCACCCAGGGCAACTTCCAGCCCTACCTTTTCATTGGGAGCCCATTCGGTGTACACACCCTCATACTTTGAGAGATTCTCCATGATCTCTGTGGACGGGGTCCCCGGGTACCCTGAGGCAACCTTGACCCCTGCCTCGTAGGCACCGAGAGCCAAGGCCTCGTTTCCGGAAAGCCAGAGCTTTTCATTACGTTTCGTTGTCACGTTCTTCCTCCTGTGAATCATAAAAAATGATGAAACCAGATGGCATGATTTCATCAACACTTCTGCATTGATAAGAATAACTAGGTGAAAATACCCAAAGCCCCGGCAATGGGCAAGTTTTTTTTGTTCATTTATCAAGGTGAATAGTTGAACTTCCTGCCGGCCTCCCATATAAAATTCGGTTGAAGTTTGCCAGGCGGTCGATTAATTTTGAAACAACGGGCGATTAACTCAGTGGTAAGAGTGCCATCTTCACACGGTGGAAGTCACAGGTTCGAATCCCGTATCGCCCACCAGATGTCACCAAGGGGTTGTGCTTTCCTGCGCAACCCTTTTTTGCTCAACCAGCCTGAAAGGAAATCTCATGTGCGGTCGTTTCGCCCTGAAAGCACCCCCAAAATCCATTCAGGAACATTTTCAACTGCCTGAAATCCCTGACCTTTCACCCAGGTATAATATCGCACCATCACAAGCAGTTGCCGTTGTCAGGCATTTTTCACAACAACCTTTTCCCCAGCTGGATATGCTCCGCTGGGGACTCATTCCAGGATGGTCCCGGGACAAGAAGATCGGCTACAGGATGATCAATGCCAGGGGGGAGACCCTGGCGCAGAAGCCCTCTTTTCGCTCCGCCTTTATAAAACGACGCTGCCTCATAGTGGCTGATGGCTTTTACGAATGGAGCCATTCCGGCAGGCAAAAACAACCGTTTTATGTGCAGTTGAAAACAGGAGCTGTCTTAGGTTTTGCCGGTTTATGGGAATCCTGGAACAATCCTGACGGGGGTATCCTGGAATCATGCTCCATAATCACCACCCCTGCCAATGAACTCATCCAAAAAATTCACGACCGGATGCCGGTCATTCTCCATCCAGAGCAATACGAAACCTGGCTGCACTATGCAACCCCGGAACATTACCTGCAGCAACTTCTCCTGCCGTATCCGGCAGAGGAAATGGAAATGTATAGGGTCAGTAGCGAAATGAACAGCCCGAAAAATGACACGCTGACCTGTATCTTGCCGATCTGATCTATTTTTTATCAGATCATGCCGCAGAGACTTGTAAAGGTAGGGTTGTCTCTTTGACGCAGCCGTTGAAGTCTTTGTTCTCAAATTCAAGGCACTGCGTAGCGTAATATTTCACTGAAATATAACGAGACATCCCGTAGAATCTATAAAAGTATCCTCCAGCAAGGAAAAAAGATAACCCCACTGGTAATTTGGTATGCATGGAAATTATAATTTCAATATATAATATTAAATGATGAAAGATGAATCCTGCATCTGCTTCCTGCAATGGGCCCTGCCGCACCTGCACATGCGCTGGCCCGGGTTCCGGAAGGTGCGCGGCCAGGTGTGCAAACGTCTTGGCCGCAGGCTTGACGAACTGGGCCTGCATGACCTGAAAAGCTACCGCATGCACCTGGAAAACAATCCCCTGGAGTGGCACATACTTGACTCCATGTGCCGCATCACCATTTCCCGGTTTTACCGGGACAAGGGGATCTACGACCTGCTTCGTGCACAGGTTCTGCCTGCGCTGACAGGTGATGCAGTTCGCCGGGGCGACAAAACCATTTCCTGCTGGTGCATTGGTTCAGCCTCGGGAGAAGAACCTTACTCCCTCAGTTTATTGTGGGATCTTTCCGGGATCAATAAACAGGGTATTGATCTCACTATCATGGCGACTGAAGTTGACCAGCTGCTGATCAACCGGGCCCGCAGGGCCTGCTATCCTTCAAGCAGCATCCGCGAAATGCCAGCCGGGATCAGGGGTCAGGCCTTTACCTTTAAGGATGGGCTGTTCTGTCTCAAGGAACAGTACAGGAAACGGGTGCAGTTCCTGCAGCAGGACATCAGGATCACGCAGCCTGATTCAAGCTTTCACCTCATATTGTGCCGCAACCTGGTGTTTACCTATTTTTGCCAGGATCTGCAGGAAGAACTCGCCCATGAGATTTTGCTGCGCCTCAGGCCCGGAGGCGGCCTAGTAATCGGCTCGCATGAAGAAATTCCCGGCTCTCTGCCAGGAGTAGAGCCCTGGATCGAGGGAAAGACTTTCTGCTTTCGAAAAGTATAAATTTAGGTTGACATTGGTATATTTTTTACCAATATGGGCCCATGTCAGAAACAGCCCCTAAAAGCCCTCCCAAAACGCAAAACTGGCTCATTTTTCTCATGGTTGCCATCGGCATCTTTATGGCAACCCTGGACGGCTCCATCGTCAATATCGCCCTGCCTGCCATCATGGCTGATTTTGAGGAACCCCTTGCCACCATCCAGTGGGTGGTCATGATCTATCTTTTAACCGTGACCTCGCTCCTGCTGTCCTTCGGCAGGCTCAGTGACATCCGGGGCCGTCGCATTGTTTACAGCCTCGGCCTGTTCCTTTTTTCCTTTGGCTCATTTTTCTGCGGCATGGCCTCCTCGGCCGGGTGGCTTATCGGGTCTCGCTTTTTCCAGGGACTCGGAGCCGCCATGACCATGGCCTGCACCCCTGCGCTGATTGTTGATACCTTTCCGGAAACTACTCGAGGCAGGGCGCTCGGCATGATGGGCTCTGTCGTGGCTTCCGGCCTGACCGCCGGCCCTGTGCTTGGCGGCCTGCTGATCCATTATTTTTCCTGGCGTGCCATCTTCTATATTAACATCCCCATCGGGCTGCTGACTGGATCAGGAGTATTTTTTCTCCTAAAAGGGAGCAGGGCGGATGTCACCAGGCGAGAAACCTTTGACTGGCCAGGCGCAGCCATTCTGGCCTTATTTCTGGGAGCTTTACTGGTGGCCATAACCCATGCCTATGACTGGGGCTATTTTTCTCTTCCCACTCTTTCCCTCCTGGCTGTTTGCGTTCTGGCTGCTGTTTGTTTACTCTATGTGGAGACAAGGGTCCGTCATCCGATACTTTCCCGCGATTTGTTTGCGATCCGGCTTTTCTCTCTGCCCATTATGGCTGCGGTTATCCTCTTTGTCTGTCTCTTCTCCCTTGTTTTCCTCATGCCCTTTTACCTCATACATCCAGGGAACTACCCGGTAAACGTTGTAGGCGGCATCATGGCCTGCATCTTTGTCGCCCTCTTTGTGGTATCGCCCTCTTCCGGTGCCCTTTTTGACCGCATGGGCTCCCGGTTTCTCTGCACTCTGGGAATGGGGCTTATTGCCTGTTCGCTTTTTTCCCTTGCAGCTATCCCTGCCCGGGCTTCCTTTTATTCCATAATCTGGCGCCTTTCCCTTGCCGGCATAGGGACCGCTGTTTTTCTTCCGCCGAACAGTGCTGCAGCTTTCAGTGCCGTACCTCCAGAAAGCCGCGGCGTAGCCTCGGCAACGGTTGCAGCAGCGCGCAACCTGGGCATGGTCCTGGGAGTGGCCATTGCCGGTGCCATCTTTAACAGCGTCTTTTACAATTTAAGCAACGGCTTGAGCCTGAAAGAGTATCAACCGGCCCTGGAAGGAATATTCATGGACAGCTTTCATTTTGTCATGCTCGGGGGCGGCTGCATTGCCGTCCTCGGCATGATCATCGCCTTTCTGCGCGGGCCGGAACAGGTAAACAGAAGTATCAAGGGCACCAAGACACAGCATCTTTAAAACCTCTCACATCGCTCGTATAAACTTTAATTTCCTGCCGGATTCCAAGATTCCTTCACGCTGGAATAGCTGTCACTCAGCGGGCATTTGCAGTTTTTTCCGCTTCCGCCACTTGTAGAACTCATGGCTGATAAAAAGCAGAATTGGGAAGGGCAGAAGGATCCACAGGTCTGTCAGCGGCACCGTGGCGGTATTGAAAATATTCTGCACCGGCTCGACGTAGAGCAGCATCCAGATCCAGGCCAGTTCGATAACCATGGCGCCGAGCAACAGCGGATTTGACAGGAATCCTACGCTGAAGGCGGAAAATTCCCAGCTGCGCATGGTCCAGACATTCATGAGCTGGCAGCTGATGGCCCCTAGCAGGGTCATGGTCATGGCCTGGCGGTGCAGATAGGGATCGCCCAGATCAATTGTCCCATACTGCCAGCCATGCAGCAGCAGAAAGGAAATAAAGGCAGCCATAGCAGCTGAAGCCTCGATGATGCCCACGAAAAAATAACCCCGCTTAAACACTTCCCAGTCCAGAATTCTCTCCTGGCTGCCTGCCGGAGGCCGGTTCATGATATTCTTCTCAGGCTTCTCACTGCCGAGGGCCAGGCCGGGCAGCATGTCTGATCCCAGGTCAATGGAAAGGATCTGGATCACGGAGAGGGGCAGAGGGATCTTCAGGAAGAATTGCAAGATATACGGCACGATTTCCGGCACATTGGAAGAAAGGATATAGGTTACAAATTTCTTGATATTGAAATAAACCGTCCTGCCTTCTTCAATGGCAGCCACAATGGTGGAAAAATTGTCATCCAGCAGGATCATGTCCGCTGCCTCTTTGGCAACCTCTGTGCCGCTTTTCCCCATGGCAATGCCGATATCAGCCTTTTTCAATGCAGGTGCATCATTGACCCCGTCGCCAGTCATTGCCACCACTTCACCGACATTCTGCAGGGCAGATGCAATTCTGAGCTTCTGGTTGCTTGCCATGCGGGCAAAGAGAATATCTTCCCGGGCCAGGATCTCCTCAAGCTTGTCATCGTTTATCTTCTCAATTTCCTCGCCGTTTATGATGGAGCCATATTCCATGCCTATTTTCCTGGCTATTGCTGCGGCAGTGTGCGCATTGTCACCAGTTATCATCATGGTCCTGATACCCGCCTTTTTGCAGAGAGCCACGGCCTCCTCCACCTCGGCCCTGGGAAGATCCATGATGGCCACAAGCCCCAGCAGGGTCAGGTTTTCCTCGTTCTCACCTTCCCCCATGGCGATGGCCAGAACCCGGAACGCCTCATTTTCAAAGGTTTCTGCCTGGCCAGAGACCTTTTTCCGGAATTCTTCATCCAGGGGTTTTGGGCTGTTGTCCCTCGCCATATAGGTGCTGCATTTCTCCAGCAGCACCTCGGTCGCGCCCTTGGTAAATATGCTTACCCGGTCAGCCGCATTCAACACGGTTGACATCATCTTCCGCTCACTGGTAAAAACGTGCTCCTTTGCCTTCTCTCCAGAGGCTTCTGCAAGACCCCTTTTATGGGCAGCTGCCACGATGGCCAGTTCAGTTGGATCTCCCCGCAGGGAGGTTCCATCAATTACCGCTTTGCAGTTGTTCAGGCCGGCCTGCAGCAACTGCGACAGCCTTTCATCCGCCGACTCAGCAGAATCCCCTTCAAAGCTGAATTCCCCCGATTCCTGGTAACCCTCGCCGGAAATGGTGACAAGCTCTCCACCGGTCAGCCAGATGGACCGCAAGGTCATTTCATTGCGTGTTAGGGTGCCTGTCTTGTCCGTGCAGATAACAGAGGCACTGCCCAGGGTCTCGACAGAATCAAGGTTTTTGATCAGGGCATTTCTTTTTGCCATTCTCTGGCTGGCAAGGGAAAGCGACAGGGTGATGGTTGGCAGCAGCCCCTCGGGAACATTGGCCACGATAAGCGACAGGGCAAAAATGGAGGCCATGAGCGTTCCCTTGGCGGAAAAAAGCCCCAGCACAAAGAAAACCAAACCCATGATAAGGGCAATGACCGTGAGTATTCGCGTGATCCTGATGATCTCCCGCTGCATAGGGGTTAAACTTTTCTGTACATTCTTGGTCAGGCTCGCGATCTTGCCGAATTCGGTTGCATTGGCAATGGCGCCGACAACTGCAATGCCGTTTCCTGATATTACCGTAGTGCCCGCAAATACCATGTTCTTGGCACTTAAGGGATTGCCCTGCCCGGAAGGTTCGCTGCTGCGTGATGCAGGTCTTGATTCCCCGGTGAGGGACGCGAGATTCAGATAGAGTGAGGATGATTCAAGCAGGACACCGTCCGCAGCCACCTTGTCCCCTTCATCGAGGACCATGATATCCCCCGGCACAAGTTCCTTTGAGTCAATAGTCGCTATCTGTCCCCCCCGGCGGACATTGACCATGGTAGGCATGAGCCGGAGCAGGGCCTCCATGGCCTTGTCGGCCCGGTATTCCTGCCAAAAGGTGAAAGTGGCATTTATTATAACGGCACCAAGAATGGCGTATCCCAGGATATTATTACCCTGGCCTGGTGCGTAATGATCGGCGATAAAGGAGAGAACGGCTGCGACTTCAAGCAGGATGGCGAAAAACTGGACATATTCCTTCAGGTAGGAGAGCAGGTAATTTTTTTTCTCTTCTCCTTCTAAAACGTTGGGGCCGAACTCCTGCCGCCTTCGTGTTACCTGGGACGCTGTTAGCCCCTGTTCCGAGGTTTTCAGACCCTGCAGCAGGGCTGCTTTTTCCTGCATGAAAATCTTCATCTGGCCTTTTCCCGCAGATAGAAAGCAATGGTGTTGACAGGCGTGTAGCGCTGCAGCCTTTCAATTGGCTTTGGCTTGGCAAAGGATGAATAGGCGGACAATCTCGCCCCGCCTACTATCATCAACTGAAAATCCGTGTGCGACAGGTGATGCAGCACCTGGTCCACCTCGTTAAGGGTGATACTGTGCTTGAGACGCAGCGGGACATCCACGAGTTTTGCCAGCTGGGTATAATGGGAGAGACGATCATCTATCTTCTGGAGAATCCTCCTGGTCTCTCCCAGGTCCAGGCGCGCCTTTCTCTTCCTGCTCGTAACCGTAACGCTGTAAATCTCACCACTGGCGTTATATGCTCTCGCCATGGAGGCGAAAAAGGTGAACTTCTCCACCGAAATCCTGTCCTCTTTAATCGGCAGAACAATCCTTTCGGTTGACAGGGTGGAATGGACATGCACTACCCTGACCTCTGCCAAATCCGCCGGCAGAGACATGCTTCTGAGTTTTTCACTGAAGGAAAGGTTGAACCGTTTCTTCCGCACACGGTACCGCGTGCTGCAGAAAATGATTTCCGCTTTGTTTTCAAGAAGATAGCGCTTGACCGTTTGCGCCGGTTTCCCTTCCAGGATGGCTCGTTCTGCCAGGACGCCATACTCCCTGGCAGCTTCCTCAATATTTTCCATGCTTTTTTCAACAGCCTCTATGCTGTCGTCCGGATTCACCACATGCAGCAGGACCAGCGGGAATTCATACAACCTGGCATAATGCAGCCCGTAGAGTGCCGAAACCTCTGATGTAACCTGACCGTTTACAGCTGCTATCACTTTCATTGACCCACCTCCAATAAAGAAGACTTCCTCACACAAGTATATTTATCAAAGTGCCTAGAGGCTTCTTTGCAAAAAGATGTATAATCTCTTTTCAGTTTACAGCATGGGTGAATTATATTTCTTTTTATAGTCGTGTCAAATATATGTCAGGAAGAGTCATGGTGAAACGTGTTTGAATTGAACAGAGTTTCATGAAAAAAATCTCTTTTCATAAATACCTTAAATTTATATTCCCCCAAAGAAGAGATTATTATGACCAGTCTTCATTAGTGCCCCATTCATTCGCAGGAGATCAATCGCAGATGGGAAAGCCTCAGCCTTGACCATCGAAATCTGACGCAATTGCTTCAATTTTCGCCTGGATTTCCTCCCATTTCTGGTAGTTGCGCTCCAGTCTGCGCACCAGGGTTTTATATTCCCTGGTGCAGTCTGCAAATTTATCCTGGTCCTGGTAAAGTTGCGGATCTGCCATGAACTCCTCCAGTTCCCATTTGCGGTTTTCCAGGCTTTCAATCTCGCCCTCTGCCTTTTCCACCTCTTTTCTCAATGGGATAAGCAGCCTGCTTTTCTCCTGCCTTATCCTGGCCTGTTCCTGCCTGGCCGCCTTGCCCTTCTGCTTGCTCGGCTGCAGGCTGATTACCTCTGATCCATCTTCTTCTCTCAGGCTTGCGACCTCACTTTCCTGGAACTTTTCCAGCTTATAGAGGTAGTCTTCAATGTTCCCATCATAAAGGGCTGCCTGAGTTGCTTTTATCTCAAGAACCTTGTTGATGAAACGGTTTACGAAATGTCTGTTGTGGGACACGATGATGATGGTTCCGTCATATTGTGCCATTGCCCTCTGCAGAACCTCCTGGGAGCTCATATCAAGGTGGTTTGTGGGTTCATCTAGTATCAGTAGGTTTGCCGGCTGCACAATCATCTTTGCCAGTGCGAGCCTACTTTTCTCCCCACCTGAAAGCACTCGCACTTTCTTGTCAACATCTTCACCCCGGAAAAGAAAGGCTCCCAGCAGACTACGTATTTCAGTAACTGTCATATCGCCGGCAACCGCTGACAGGGTCTGCAGGGCAGTAAGGCCCGGGACAAGCTCCTGAGCCTGGTGCTGGCCGAAGTAGGAAGTCCTGACATTATGCCCGAACTTCACATAGCCCTCATCATGCTTTTCCATTCCTGCAAGGATGCGCATCAGGGTCGATTTGCCGGCACCGTTTACTCCCACGACGGCCATTTTATCCCCCCGTTGTAGCTGGAAAGTAACATCATGAAAGACCTGTTTCTCTCCATAATATTTACCGAGGGAATCTACCTCAAGAGCCAGGCGGCCGCTGGGAGCCGCCGGAGGAAAATGGAAGAATACTTCCTCCTCTGTCTCTGCCAGCTCGATACGATCCATGCGTGATAATTGTTTAAGGCGACTCTGCACCTGCTTGGCTTTGGTAGACTTGGCACGGAACCGCTGCACAAACCGCATGGTCTGACGTATCTGGGCCTGCTGATTGGCATAGGCTGCCCTCTCAACCTGCATGCGCATTTCTTTATCTGTAATATATTTGGAATAATTTCCCCTGAAAACAGTCAGGCGCCCGAGGCTGAGTTCCCAGGTTATCGATGTCACCTGGTCGAGAAAGGTCCGGTCATGGGAAATGATCACCAGTCCGCCTCTATACGTTTGCAAGAAATCTTCCAGCCATGTCAATGAATCAAGATCAAGATGGTTGGTCGGCTCATCGAGGAGAAGCAGGTCGGGCATGGCGAGCAGCAGCTTGGCAAGCATCAACCGCATAAGCCAGCCGCCGCTTAACGAGCTACTCGGACGCTCAAAATCCGCAACGGAAAAACCGAGCCCCATAAGCACCTTCTCTATCTTGGACTGCATCCTGAAAATATCTATCCTTTCCAGCCTGTGCTGCAGTTCACCCTGCTGATTCAACAAATTGCTGAACGCTTCGTTTTCGGGAGCAACCTCTGCCAGTCGCTGATTGACCTCGGCAAGTTCCTGCTGCAGGACCAGGGCCTCGGCAAAACCATTTTCCGCCTCCTGGTAGATGGTTCTCCCCGTATCAAGCGACGTCGCCTCCTGGGGCAGGTAGGCGACGCTGAAGTGTTTAGGTCGGTTTAGTACACCAGGATCGGTTTCTGCGATACCGCTGATGACCTTCAACAGGGTGGACTTGCCAGCACCATTGACCCCCACCAGACCAATCCTGTCATTATCGTTTATCTGGGCTGAGACGTTATTGAAGAGATGCTTGTCGCCGTAGCGGATGTCAAGGTTGTTAACGGTCAACATTGAGAATAATAAATTATTTCTGTTGGATTAAGCTGTTAGCGGTCAACAAATCGCATAAAATAAGGGTTCTAAGGGCTAAGAATGTTTAAAACCAGAAACCATTTCCACAAAACAATTTTTTGCTATTTTACGCAGCCGGGTAACTTAAGCATTAGTTATTTATGAATCTGACTCTCATAACTCATTGTAGCCATATAAATTAATAAGCCAATACCGTACTCCTGGGCTGATTCTTATCAAGGACAAGCTCAACACCATTGAACAAACCAAGAGCGGTCAGTCTCCTGATGTTCACACTTTCCGGACCCCGAAAAGCAGACTCGTCTGCAGCAGAGATGCAAAGGTTCTTTATCCTTCTTTTTCCCGCGTTTCGCAGTACTTGCCTGGCCTGCAGAAAGAGACTCCTTGAAATAACGAGCTCGCCAAATGCCGGATGATAAGGGCCCGCCAGCACCCTGTTCTCCAATTCCTGCGATGGCTGCAATCCCATGCGCACCACTTTGATATCATGCTGGGCAAAAATCCTTTTCATCATGCAGACAAGGGCTATGGCCTTTGACAGCGACAACGGCCTGTAAGCTTTCTCATGGTATAGTCTTTCTAGGCCGCTTCCCTTGATGACCAGGGCTGGATATATCCTGACAAAATCCGGAGCAAGTGCTGCAACTCTTCTTGCTGTTGCCATCAGCTTGCCGGTGCTGTCGCCCGGCAGTCCACACATGACCTGGGCGCCGACAATAAAGCCTCTCTTCTTGAGAAGCCGCATGGCATTTTCCGACTGCAGCACGGTATGTCCCCTTGCGCTGGAATCAAGAACTACCTGATCAAGAGACTGCAGACCCAGTTCAACAATGGAAACCGAGTGCTCCTGCAGCAAGGCCAGGGCAGTATCTCCAACATAGTCGGGCCGTGTTGAAATCCTGACAGCGTCTACCCTACCATCGTCAATATACGACTTGACCGCACGGAGCAATTCCACCTGTCTTTTTACAGGGATCCCTGTGAAGCTACCGCCGTAAAAGGCCACCTGCACGCTATCCTTGTCTTTCTTCCTGGGGCGGTTTAACCATTGCTCAATGATGGCTCTCACTGTCGCGCCGCTGGCAGGCTGGCGGCTGTGCGCACGGCCAGCTATTGTGTACTGGTCACAGAAGATACAGCGATGCGGGCAGCCCTGGTGGGAAATAAAGATTGGGATTACAAGAGGCGGCATGGTCAGTGAGGGGTTAAATGGAGACCCTTATGGCAGGTTGCTCATTACTTTTTACCAGGCATCTGGTCATGTTGCTGTTCCATGAGCTTTCGCCACCAGGAATCCATTGTCTCAAGAGCAGTTGCCGCTGCCCGCTGTTCAGCTTCTTTCTTGCTCGTCCCCGATCCTGCCCCAAGGACCGCTTTATCAAACCTCACCGAGACGGTGAACTTCTTTGCATGATCCGGCCCCTCTTCATTCTCAAGACAATAGGTCGGGGTCCGGTTGAATTGCTCCTGGAGTTTTTCCTGGAGGAGGCTCTTGGCATCTTCTTCTGCAAGTATTTTCCTCTTTTTTTCAGGGAACAACGGGGTCAAATGGCGGCCGATAATATCCTGTGCCGCACCATAGCCGCTATCCAGGTATATAGCTCCGATAAGCGCCTCAAAAGCACCGGACAGGATTGAGGCTTTCATCCTTCCTTGTGAAGCCTCCTCCCCTTTGCCGAGCATGACAAAATCTCCCAGCCTGATGGTCCTGGCTATACTGGCAAGGGTCGTTTCCCTGACCAACCCTGCCCTTATTTTAGTCAGTTCCCCCTCCCTTATGTTCGGGAACTTATGAAAAAGCATATCGCTTACAGCCAAATCCAGGACAGCGTCACCGAGAAACTCCAGAGTTTCGTTATTCTGAGCATCATCAAGCTCTTCGAAACCGAATGAACTGTGGACCAGGGCTTTCTGCAGAAGGACTGGATTGCTAAATCCATAGCCAAGCAAAACCTCCATTTCCTGCAGTTTTTTCTTATTGGCGCTGGTCAGCCGTTCAATGGACCTCATGGTGAAATTTCCCCGCTGCAATTGGAATTGAACAATTTCCCCTTGTCAAAAAAAGGTTTCTATGTTTAAGATGACCGCTCCTTTAAATCATGCTATGATTTCAACAGGGCGGCGTAGCCAAGTGGCTAAGGCAGCGGTCTGCAAAACCGTTATTCACCGGTTCAAATCCGGTCGCCGCCTCCACTATACAATTAAAGGGGGTTAGCTGTTTCAGCTAACCCCTTTTTCTTCCTACCGTCTTTTTCATAGAGAAGAGTGCTGGGCTTACCGCAACCGCATGCTGATGTCACAGGCAGGGGCAGAATGGGTAAGTGATCCTACTGAAATAAAATCTACACCAGTTTCAGCTACTTGCCGAACATTATCCAGGTTGACTCCGCCGGATGCTTCCAGCAGGGCCCTGCCGCCCACAAGTTTCACGGCCTCACGCATCCTGACAGGGTCCATGTTGTCCAGCATGATAATATCAACGGCGCAGGAAACACATTCCCGAACCTGTTCTATAGTGGCAGCCTCCACTTCAATTTTCATGGTGTGAGGTATCTTTTCACGCATTCGTGTCACGGCATTCTTTATGGATCCGCAAGCCTGTATATGGTTGTCCTTGATCAGGACACCATCGGCCAAGTTAAAACGGTGATTGTGTCCACCCCCCACCTTGACCGCATACTTCTCGAGCATGCGCAAACCTGGGGTCGTTTTTCTGGTGTCCAGGATCTTGACCGGCAGGGGTTTCACCTTTTCAACAAACCTGGCTGTTAAGGAGGCAATACCACTGAGACGCTGAACGAGGTTCAATGCCACCCTTTCCGCCTTTAACAGATCAAGAACCGGTCCCTTTGCGGTCAAAAGTATGTCGCCAGGGGAAGCCGGGGTTTTATCCCTGCTTGCGAAAGTGATCTCAATTGCCGGGTTCTGGGTTTTAAAAACAAGGGGTGCAACAGTTTCAATGCCACACACGACAAAAGATCCCTTAGCAACAAATTCTGCTGTTCCTGCCTGGTCAGCAGACAGGGTTGCCTCGCTGGTGAGGTCGCCGCTGCCGATATCCTCCTGCAGGAATTTCTCTATGGCCTTTTTCAGTATGTTTACATCCATATGTTATTACGTCGAAGGTGTAATTCGAAACTTAAAGTTATCATCTCTTAGTATTACATGATAAATCAATCTTTAAGCTGCTGTAATCTTTCCATGCTCTCGTTAATCTTTGCCAGCGTGGCGCTTAATGTCTCATGTTTCTCTTTCTCACCGGCAACAACTTCCCCTGGGGCATTATCGAGAAATTTGCGGTTGCCGAGCTTGCCCTCGGCCTTTTTCAGCTGTTGGGAGACCTTGTCTTTTTCCTTTTCCAGCTTGGTAAGTTCCTGGTCAATATCCACTAGCCCTGCCAGGGGGACAAAAATTTCCAATTCGTTAAATATGTAAGAGGCTGCACCTTTCGGCCGCCTGCCCTCTGAAAAAATCTGCAGTTCCTCCACTCTTGCCAGAGCAGTGATAGCCTTGCTGTTTTCCTTTAAAACAGTTCCCTTAAGCTGATCCTGGCAGATAACCATTGCCTTGATCCTGGCAGATGGATGGATGCCTGTCTCGCTCCTTATATTCCGCAGACCCGTAACAACTCCCATGAAAAGGTTTGCCGCTTCCTCGGCTGCGCCATTTTCCCATGCTGCAATTTCCTCCGGGAAATCCTCGGTCATTATGCTGGAGCGCTCCCCAGGCAAAGCGGCCCAGATTTCCTCGGTCACAAACGGGGTGACAGGGTGCAGCAGCTTGATGACTATTTCCAGGACCGTAAATAAAATAGATCGCCCAGTTGTCTTTACCGCCTCGTCATCACCATACAGGTCTCCCTTAATCCACTCAAGGTACCAGTCGCAGAACTCGTGCCAGACGAACTGGTAAAGTGCATGGGCAGCATCGTTAAAACGGTATTCATTCAAGCTGCGATGCACCTCTCCGATTGTCTTGTTGATGCGGCTCAATATCCATCGGTGTTCAAGGGCAAGGCCAGCGGGGTCAATGTCCTGTAGAGTATATGGCTCGCTGTCCCGGATATGCAGGAGGGAAAAACGCGCCGCGTTCCATATCTTATTGATAAAGTGGCGATACCCCTCAATCCGGTCTTCGGAAAGGCGAATATCACGCCCCTGAGCTGCAAAGGCCGTCATGGTAAAACGCAGGGCATCGGTGCCATACTTGTCCATGATAACCAAGGGATCCATGACATTCCCCTTGGATTTGCTCATCTTCTGGCCTTCCGCATCCCGCACCAGGGCGTGCAGATAGACATCCCTGAAGGGCGTTTCCTTCATGAAGTGCAGCCCCATCATCATCATGCGTGCCACCCAGAAAAACAGAATGTCAAAACTGGTGATAAGTACCGAGGTCGGGTAGAAAAAAGAGAGTTCCCGGGTCTCATCCGGCCAGCCCAGGGTTGAAAAAGGCCAGAGGGCCGAACTGAACCAGGTGTCAAGCACGTCTGTTTCCTGAACCAGTCTGGAGCCTTTGCACCCGGCGCACTCTTCCGGGTCCGTGTTGCTGACAATCAATTCGGAGCAATCCTGGCAGGTCCAGGCAGGGATCTGGTGGCCCCACCAGATCTGGCGCGAAATGCACCAGTCGCGAATATTATACATCCAGTCAAAAAAGGTGTTTTCCCAGGTTTTGGGATAGATCTTCGTCTGGCCCTCCTTCACGGCAACAATAGCCTTTTCAGCCAGGGGTTTTACCGATACAAACCACTGCTTGGACAGGCTCGGCTCCACAACGGTATGGCAGCGGTAGCAGTGCCCCACCCCGTGCTGATACTCCTCAACCTTTTCCAGCAGGCCCAGTTTCTCTAAGTCATCCACCACCTTCTTGCGGCAGACAAACCGGTCCATTCCTGCATAAGCACCGGCCTCTTTGTTCATTATGCCGCTGTCATCCATGACCTTCAATGCAGGGAGATCATGCCTGCGGGCTATCTCAAAGTCGTTCAGGTCATGGGCCGGGGTGACCTTCAAAGCACCGGTGCCAAATTCTTTTTCAACGTGTGGGTCGAAAACAATGGGGATATTCCGGTTAACCAGGGGCAACACAACCGCTTTTTCAGGCAGGCTGTTATAACGTTCATCCGAGGGATGGACTGCTACCGCCGTATCGCCCAGCATGGTTTCCGGCCGCGTGGTTGCCACCACGAGATACCCGTCCCCAGTAGTAAAGGGATAGCGGATGTAATACAGCTTGCCATCCGTCGGTTCGTGCTCCACCTCAAGGTCAGCCAAGGCGGTATGGCAGCGGGTGCACCAATTGATAATGTAATCGCCCCGGTAGATCAAGCCCTCTTCATAGAGCCTGGTAAAGACTTCCCGCACCGCCCGGGAGAGCCCCTCATCCATGGTGAACCGCTCCCGATCCCAATCGCAGGAGCAGCCCAGGCGCTTGAGCTGGTTGATGATCTGGCCGCCCGATTCTTCCTTCCACTGCCAGACCCGCTCGATGAACTTTCTACGCCCGATGTCATGCCGGCTGATGTTCTCTGCAGCAAGCTGCCGTTCCACGACGTTCTGGGTTGCGATGCCTGCATGGTCTGTGCCTGGGAGCCAAAGCGTGTTATAACCCTGCATTCTCCGAAAGCGGACGAGAACATCCTGCAGGGTATTGTTCAGGGCATGTCCGACATGCAGAACTCCGGTAACATTAGGTGGCGGAATAACAATGGAAAACGACGGTTTTCCTTCTTCCATTGTGGCCTGGAACTTTTTCTGCTGCTCCCAGGTTTCATACCATTTCTTTTCTACGGTAGAAAACTCGTAGGCTTTTGCCAGTTCCGGTTCAGTCGTCTGCGCTTCAGGTTTATGTTCCATATTTGTCATGTTTCAGTCAAAATATAAACAACAGCAGCTCACAAGGGCCCCTTACATTACGGCCCAGGGTTTTGGCAGAAAGATATTCTGATAAAGGTCCAGGGCATAACGGTCTGTCATGCCAGCAACAAAATCACATACCGCCCGGTGAGCTCCAATGGTTATAGCATCAGGGCCCACCACTTCTTCTGGCAGCCCGTTTTCAAGAAAATAATGATACAGCTCTCTGACCACCTTCATGGCCTTTATGAAATCATCGTGCACCCTGCTGGTTTCATAGACATTCTCATACAGAAAGGACCGCAGGTCGCTGATGAGTCCCATGATCTCAGGGCTCATGGTCAGACGTTCCCTGCCCTGTTCCAGGGTGGAATAAACAAGATCCCTGACCATGGTGTTTATCCTCTGCGAGTGGGTCGTTCCTAGCTTTTCGTAAATATACGGCGGCAGCTGTTCTTCCTTGATAACACCAGCCCTCAGCGCATCATCAAGGTCATGGTTCACATAGGCAATGATATCGGCAACCCGCACCACCCTGCCTTCCATGGTTACCGGCAGTTCCGATATGTCCTGCGGCAGTATTTCCTTCCTACCCTTGGAATGCATGCTGATGCCATTCCTGACCTCAAAATTGAGGTTCAATCCTTTCCCTTCGTTTTCCAGGATATCAATCACCCGCAGACTTTGCTCATAATGATGAAAACCACCCGGGTACAATTCGTTTAAAACAGACTCGCCGGCATGGCCGAATGGTGTATGCCCCAGATCATGCCCCAAGGCTATGGCCTCGGTCAAGTGACCGTTAAGCTTCAGGGCTACAGCCACTGTACGTGCTATCTGCGAGACCTCGAAAACATGGGTCAGCCTGGTCCGGTAATGATCGCCGGTGGGGGCCAGAAAAACCTGGGTTTTATATTTCAGGCGGCGGAACGCCTTAGAGTGGATGATCCTGTCCCGGTCGCGCTGGAAGGCAACCCTTATCTCACATTCAGGTTCCGGCCGCAGCCGCCCCCTGCTGTTTTTGCTGAGACAGGCATAAGGGGAAAGGATCCTCTCCTCGTTTGCCTCCATCTCCTCCCGAATGGTTCGACCCATAAGTTTACGCCTGCAGAATTGACAATACTATCTATACAAAAACCTCAGGCTGCACCAGATGCAGCCATGCGCTCTCTTTTAGCATCAGCGGAAAATGAGAACAAGTCTTTTTGCAACCTTATTGCAATAGTCTCGCCATAAAGACTGCGAGATGTTCAGCCTTCCTGTCTTTGCCGCACGCTGCCATACCACGCTGCCATTGAAGCAGGCAGCCGGAACATGCCGTAAGCACCAAATGTGCATCCAGAGTGGCAAAATCATCCAAGAGTTTTGCCTGGATCGTCAGGGCCAGATCAGGGTGCGCCACATGGAAAAGCCCCCCCTGTCCACAGCATTGCGGACCATCTGGGAGCTCCTGTAACTCCACCCCTGGAATCAATTGAAGCAGTTGCCGCGGCTCTTTCGTGATATGCAGCTTGAACCGCAGATGGCAGGGATCATGATAGAACACCTTTGTGTTCGAAAGGGCGGGCGTAGGGAGTAAAACACCACGATCTGCCCCAAATCTTTCCAGGAAAAAGGTTGAAAACTCCTGTAACCTGTCCACAAAACGACCAGCTCTTTCCTGCCATTCCGGATCATCTGCAAAAAGATCATTATAAGATTTCAACTGAAAATAACAGGAAGAACAGGATGTCAATATGGGGAAATCGTTTTCCTCAAAGGCATTGATATTCCTTTGAGCCAGATCCCGCGCCTCGTCGACCCTGCCGGCAGCCAGGGCCGCCATGCCGCAGCAGGTCTGTTGAAGAGGCACATCTGCTTCGCGACCAGAGCTTTTTGCAACGATAAGCTGAGTGGATTCAGCTATCTCCGGCTGCAGGTGATTGGCTAGGCAGCCTGTAAAATAACTGATCCTCTGCTCATGCCCTGTATTCCTATTCTTTTTGCCGGTAACCTGCTCTGCTCTCAGTTTCTCTATATAGCCCTTTACAGGCAGCTTTAATGCTTCCCGGTCAAAACCCTGCAGTCGCAAATGCAGACCGCTATCTTGCGGCAACCATCCTCCAATCAGCGTGTTGGCAGCTCCACCTAACCTGGTCAATCCCCACAAAAGGGAAGGATGAACAAGGGCCTTGCGAGACACATACTTGAGGAATGAAAGTCCTGAAAGCCGCGGCAGTTCTGAACGAACTCTTATAACCAGCTCCGGGGTGTCAAGATCCCTTGGACATGCCTCACGGCAGGCGCCGCACAGCAAACATTGAGAAAAAATCTCAGCATAGTGTGATGACACCTCGCCCTTTTCCATCCTGGACTTGAGGTGCTGCCTGCCGCGCGGGGTGTGTATTTCATTGCCCGTTGCCAGATATATGGGACAAACGGTATTGCAGGTACCGCACTTGACGCAGGCCCCTTCATCCTTCTTGCAGTCATTCTTCATTATTTATTCTGTCCGGTTTACCGTTGCCATAGCAGGTAGGCCTTGATAAACGGCTCGAGGTTGCCGTCAAGGACCCCATCCACATTGCCCATCTCGCAATTGGTGCGATGGTCTTTTACCATTCTATAGGGCTGCAGGACATAGGAACGGATCTGACTGCCCCAGCCGATCTCCTTTTTCTCGCCGTGCAGGCCTTCCTGTTCCTTGGCCTGCAGCTCTTTCCCCCTCTCATAGAGACGGGCCCGCAACATTTTAAAGGCCATGTCCTTGTTGCGGTGTTGCGAGCGTTCATTCTGGCACTGCACTACTATACCGCTGGGTAAATGGGTAATTCTTACCGCAGAACTGGTCTTGTTTACATGCTGGCCACCAGCGCCGCTGGCCCTGTAAGTGTCGATGCGCAGGTCTTTTTCATTAATATCAATGGCGATGGTATCATCAAGCTCCGGAAAGATAAAAACCGAAGCAAATGAAGTATGCCTGCGCCCCCCGGCATCAAAAGGGGATATCCTGACCAGGCGATGAATGCCCATCTCTGAGCGCAGATAACCGTAGGCGTAATGACCTTTAACAAGCAGGGTTACACCTTTTACGCCGGCCTCATCCCCGGGTACATAATCAAGAATATCTGTCTTGAAGCCCTTTTCTTCAGCCCACCTGAGATACATGCGCAAAAGCATGTCAACCCAATCCTGGGCTTCGGTGCCTCCGGCTCCGGCATGAATGGTCAATAGTGCATTATTCTCGTCATGCTCACCTGAGAACATACACTCCAACTCAAAGTCACCGACCCTGGTTTCCAGTTTCTCAAGGGTTTCGGCCACCTCTTTGAGCGCCTCTTCATCAACTTCTTCCAGGGCCATTTCAAGCAGCAGGGACGTATCTTCCCAGGTCGAATAAAAGGATTCCCACGATTCTATGGCTTCCTGTATCCGGCCCCGCTCCTTCTGAACCTTTTTTGCCCTGGATGCGTCGTCCCAGAAATCAGGGGCTATTATCTGTTTTTCAAGCTCAACCAGCTGCTCCTTCTTGCTGTCTACCTCAAAGATGCTCCTTTAAAGCAAGAATACGATCCTTTAAGTCCTGCAGCTTTTGTTTCAGTTCTGCTGACATATGTAAAATTCCTCCTATAAAACTACTATAATAAACATTTACTTAGAGGATTGCATCACTTCTCATGCTGCTTGGCGTTTCTGAAAAGAAATACAAAAGAGATGCCTGCCAGCAGGCATGCCAACCCGAAATAGTGACCAAAGCTGACAAACACTGTTTCTTCCTGCAGCAAAGGCGCGTCTGCCACACTATAAAATGGCTGAAACAGGGGCGAGATTTTGGCAATTCTTCCGAGCGGATCTATAATCGCACTCACCCCGGTATTTGCTGAGCGGGCCAGGCTTCTCCTGTTTTCCACTGCACGGAACACTGCCATGGATAAATGCTGCCAGGGTGCGCTTGATCGCCCAAACCAGGCATCGTTTGTAATATTGACCAGCAAGTTTGCGCCTGCTGCTGTCCAATCTCTGGCCAGTTTCGGGAAAATACTTTCAAAGCATATTAATACCCCTATTTCTGCAGACTGACAAGATAGGGGAGCGTGTGGTCTTCCGCTGCTGAAATTGCCGATGTTTTCAACAATTGGCCCGGGCAGAGGCAGATATTTGCTGAGAGGGACATACTCTCCAAACGGTACAAGATGCTGTTTATCATAGCGCCCAGAAACTTCCCCTTCAGGCGTAAAAAGATAGGCGCTATTGTAGGAGAGGAACTCCCTTTTCTGCTGCGATTCCTTATTCCTGATCTCTTTATAATAGGGGGCGCCGGCAAGCAGCCAGGTTCCCTGCCCCGACAGCAGGAAATCCTGCAACCTGCGATAATAAGAGTTGTCTGAGATTATGAAAGGAAGGGCAGTCTCCGGCCAGACCAGCAGAGCCGGAGGTTCATTTTCCCGGGTTGCCGCCTGCTCAGAAAGTTGCCTGTAAATATCAATCGTCTTGAAACGCATTGCTGGTGACCACTTCTGATCCTGTGCAATATTGCCCTGCACCACTGCAATTTTCATGATGGGACTGTTGGCAATTATTTCTGACATCTGGTTGTAGCGCACGAGGTTATACCCCAGGACACCGATCATGATAACGAAGGCTGGTGCCACGGCAAAGTACCAGGCACGGCGGATCCTCAATGCCAGGACAGGGTTGGATGATCTATCCGCAGATCTCTTTTCGCGCCACAAAACTAAAAGTAATGCTGTAACGCTGTTTACCAGCACAATGAGAAAAGTAATGCCGAAGTGTCCGGTCAGATCGACAGTCTGGATCAGGAGCAGGGCCTTGTATTGCGAATATCCCAGGTCCTGCCAGGGGAAACCGGAGAAAAGAAAGGAGCGGACATAATCCAGGCCGACCCACAAAAGAGGCCCTACCCAAACGACCCTGATTTCATTTTGCTTCCAAATTCTACAAATAATGGCACAAAACAGGGCCAGATAACTGCTCATATACATGGCAAGGAGCAGCATAGCTGGTACCGAAACCCACCAGGAAAGATTACCATACCTGCCGAGGACGATAACAATCCAGTACAGCAAAGAAACATAATGAACCATTCCTGCAAGCAATCCCAGCAGGGCTGAGATGCCGGGTTGCACACTCCTCAGGGCCAGCAGCAGCGGCAGCAGAGCCACCCAGGCAACTGGCCAAAATCCGACTGTACCCGGGAAACAGAAAAAAAGCAGGAATCCCGTTCCAAAAGCAAGCCAGACAGGAAGAAATCTGCTGTGCTTTCCCCCCTCAGCTTTCACTTCAACTCCCCCATGTCATTTTTTTTGGATTCTAACTGATTTGATATGGCGTTTGGTGGAAGAAACAACTTTGAATACAAGGGAGTCCATCTCCACGGTCTCCCCTGCCTTCGGGAGATGCCCTAACTGGTGGATAATAAAACCGCCGATCGACTCATAGGGGCCGTCAGGCAGTTCTACATTGAAGAACGACTCAACCTCTTCAATATCCTCTTTGGCATATATCATGAGACTGCCATCCTGCAAGGCACGCCATTGCGGTTCGTCGTTATCGTATTCATCATCAATCTCGCCGACAATTTCTTCAAGAACATCTTCGAGGGTGATCAACCCCCTGACACTGCCAAACTCGTCGGCCACAATGGCCATGTGATTTTTCTTGGCCTGAAATGCCCGCAGAAGGTTTACAATTCTCATGGTCTCAGGCACAAAATAAGGAGACTTGATCAGATCCTTTATATTCGGACAATTCTGGGGTGCATCAACGCAAACCAGAAGGTCTTTGGCATTTAATATGCCGATAATATTATCCAGACTTTCAGAATAAATAGGTATCCTGGTGAACCCCTCTTTGGTGATCAGCTTGAGGACATCAGGAATTGGTGTCTGCACTTCAGCACATATCATTTCCGGCCGCGGCGTCATAATCTCGTGGATGAGAGTGTCCCTGAATTCGAAAATACTGTTGATCATCTGGCCTTCCTGCCGGGTGATCAAGCCCTGTTCTTCGCCCTCTTCAAGAAGTTCCTGAATTTCCATTTCAAGATCCTCAGTTGTGTCGGGCGAACGATTGACGCCCAGGGCATCCAGGAGACGACTTATTATATTCTTGCTAGGCTGCGAGTCAGATGAGTCAGAAGGTTGGTCTTGGTCTTTTTCCATGCGGAATTGATTATAAATTACGTATTTTACCGAAGCAGGAATTTCATTTTTTATTAATTGTTTCCCCGCATGGGTAGGGAAAAATTGGCATAAAGTCAAGAAAAAAATTGACTGTTAACCCCAAAACAGTTATAGAGGGCGCTTTTGAAATTTGCGCTGGGGATGAATATGTGAGAGAACTATTCATCCCCTTTTTGTTATGAAAGGGGAAATAAAGTATTATTCACTTTAACAATTGTATCTCCCTAGTTATAATTGATATTTTATTAGCTCGGCGCGCAATTAGGGCGCAGGGATACTCTTTTTTTTAAAACAGGATTATCGTGGAAGACAAAATCCTTATTGCAAATAGAGGCGAAATTGCCATTAGAATCATGCAGGCCTGCAAGGATCTCGGGCTGGACTATGTCGTGGTCTATACAGCGGCAGACGAAGACTCGGAGCATGTCCGCCTGAACCGTGACCGCTACAGCAACAGTAAAAAGGCCTGGCAGGTTACCAGTTATACCGACCCGAATGATATCTTAGCTGTAGCCGATCATACAGAATGTACGGCAATTCATCCGGGATACGGTTTTTTCTCTGAAGATTTCCGTTTTGCCAGACGAGTGACAGTGCGGGACAGGCCGCTGATCTTTATAGGCCCGAACTGGCAAGTCATCAAAAACCTGGGCGATAAGATAAACACAAAAAAGGTGGCAAAGTCCCTTTCCATTCCTGTCATTCCCGGTACCGATAGCCCTATTTACAACGAAATGGAGGCTGAAGAGATTGCCGAACAACTGCTTGATGACCAGAAAAGCCAGAACATAAAAAAACCGACCATTCTCGTAAAGGCTGCTGCCGGTGGTGGCGGCATGGGAATTGAAGAGGTCGGGGAAATTGAGCAGTTCCGGCGTGTTTACCGTCAGGTGCAGAATTATGCCAAGAGACAATTCGGAGACGCGGGCGTCTTAATTGAACAGTGCCTGCGGGATTATAATCACCTGGAAGTACAGCTACTCTGCAGCCGGCATGGGGAAAGACTTCATTTCGGCACCCGCAACTGCACCATTCAAAGCAGCGGGCGCCAGAAACGGGTTGAGGCTGCTCCGGGGTTTGACGATACCTGCTATGTCTATGATTTCAACAGCAATGAAGTACTTGAACGAATTGTACAGTACTCCTTAAAGCTTGCCTCTCATGTGCGCTATGACAATGTGGGCACATGGGAATGGATTGTTACCCGGGACGGCAAGCCCTACCTGCTCGAAGTGAATACCAGGATCCAGGTTGAAAACGATATTTCAGCCCGGATCAGTTATATTAAAGACAAGCACCCGAACCTGATCAGAGAACAGATACGTCTTGCCCTTGGCGATCGCATAGGATTTACACAGGATGACATTGAGTTCAAAGGTTCAAGCATTGAACTCCGTATCGTTGCCGAAGATACCAAGCGGGGATTTGCCCCATGGATCGGGACAATTGAGAAATTTCATCTCCCTGCCTATGAGTGGGCTGCTGTCTATACCCATGTGCCATTCGACAGGCCATATATGATACCAAGCGATTTTGATCCCAATCTGGCCCTGGTCGTTCTTTGGGGAGAATCCATTCAGGAAGCCAAGGACAGAGCCGGCAAATTTCTGCGCGAAACAATCATTGCAGGCAGTAACAGCAAGAATGAACCAATCATCACAAATATGGAATATTTGCACAACAACCTCGACCGTTTGCTCACATTTTAACTGTGAAGCTGATTCTCTTTGGCAAATAGAAAACTGAGCCCCGGATACTATAAGCAGACATATCAATATGGACGATCTTCGCAAAAGACTTCACAAGACTGAAGAGCGGCTTAACTACCTTATTCGGGTGAAAGACAGCTCTACCTGGGGCAATTTATCCGGTTTTCAAGAGAAGTACACACATCTGAAGGATTCCTTTTATGACTATGAGGAAGCGAAGCTTGCTGAAAAGATCCATGAGCTGGAAGAAGCTCTCTCCTTCATTGAAGACCGTTGTGAAGAAAGCCTGAGTCCCATGGAGCGGGTCCGTATTGTCCGCAGCCCGCAGCGTTTTACCCTCAAGGATATCCTGGAAAATGTCTATGAGGACTTCACTGAATTGAGCGGCGAGGAAGATGCCAGTATTGATCCTTCCATGGTGACTGCAAAAGCCCAGATTGTAAGAAGGATCAAGAATAAGATATACCCTCAGCCTGTTATGGTCATCGGCCAGGAAAAAGGCCATGGTGAAGAGTACAGAAACGGCGGCTCCTGCAAACCATGGGGCAACGAAAAGGCCCTGCGGTACATGCGGGTTGCTGAAACAGAAGGCATTCCCATACATTTTTACATTTTCACGCCTGGCTCTTTCCCGGTTGAGGATTACCCGGGCGCCGCCCAGCAGATAGCCCGGAATCTCTATGCCATGACCAAGCTCAGGGTCCCAATGATATCTGTTATCTCTGAAGGCGGCTCAGGGGGCGCTGAGGCCATTGGGCTTTCCGACTTTCGCCTCATGTTTTCCCATGGCTACTATTCAGTTATCTCGCCGGAAGGCGCTGCCGCAATTGAAGGTAAAATCCGGGAGGGCGAGAAAGTGCCGGCAGAACTTATCGATGCCTGTGCAGATCGCCTGAAAATAACCGCCCAGGACAACCTGAGGCTTGGCACTATTGACCGGATTATCCAGGAGCCAATCCTCGGAGCTCGGCGCGATGATTTTGCCTTTTTTAAGCAGCTCCGCTCAGAAATTATCAGGGCAACGGATGAAGTTGTGTTAAAAACCAAGAGTCTCAGGGCCTTCAGGGCATACGAGGTAAAACTGAAAAAGGCCGAAGAATCTTCAGCGGATGAGCCTGAAATTAATATTTCCTGGGATCTCAACGAGGACGAGATAAAGCGCCTCATTAGTTACCGCTCCAAAAAATACCGGAATATGGCAGCCAGCTATTATGCAGGCCATCCCTCCTCATCAGAGGCTATTTACAGAAAAACCCGCAACATTCTCTTCAGGCTCTATTACAGCTTCCGCTATGATATACTCCGGCACCAGCAGAAACAGGTGGGGAAAGTCATCAAAGACGTTTCCGGGGAAGGATCGGTCCTGTTGAAAAGAATATCTGCACCCATTGCCACTGCCTACAACTTCATCAGCCAAAAACCCGAAACCAAAAAAGCAAGACCACCTATTGAACGGCCGGCTATGCCGGAAGAACCGGATATCTGGGATACGTATACAAGTCCACTGGCCAACGAAGACCGTACCATCAGCTGCCCCAATGCCTCAAACTATGGCTGCAAGGATCTCTGGGTGCCTGACCTGTACGGGGAATTCTGTGGGGTTTGTGAAAATTGCGGGTACCATTTTCCATTGGAATACGAATGGTATCTCAAACATCTTTTTGACCCTGATTCCATCAAGGTTTTCAACACTGAAATCCGTTCTCTCAATCCCTTGGATTATCCGGGCTTTGACGAGCGCCTGCAACTGGACCGCGCAAAAACAGAGCGCAACAGTGCCAACATCACGTTTTATGCCAAGGTTATGGGTGTTGATATTGTGACAACAATGCTCTACAGCGATTTCCGTAACGGTACAGTTGGAGCAGCCGAAGGCGAAAAGTTTGTCCGGGCCTGCGAAAAGGCCCGCCTGAAACGGAGGCCCCTCCTGGCTTATGTTCATACCACGGGCGGCATTCGCATCAATGAAGGAACCCTTGGTGTAATCCAGATGCCGAAATGCACCATGGCTGTCCGAGAGTATATCGACTCAGGTGGGCTCTATATCGTTGTCTATGACAACAACTCCTATGCCGGGCCGGTTGCCAGCTTTCTTGGCTGCTCCCCGTACCAGTTTGCCATCCGCTCCAGCAGGGTAGGTTTTGCCGGCAGCAGGGTTATCCGGGAAACAACCGGGGAAGACATACCGCCAGATTATCACAATTGTCGGAATGCCCTCAAACGCGGCCATATTCAGGGAATCTGGGATCGCAGGGAATTCAGAAAAAACCTTTACAAAGCATTACTGACCATGGGCGGAAGAAATCTTTATTACCGTTGAGCAAACCGGAAGTTATGCACTAATCCAACTATGGTGAATCCAAGATAATGTACGACGACATTAATTTTGAGGAAGTAATTAATAAGTATCGTTCCGATCCTTATGACTATGAGGATGTGCTGACTCCGCACACTGGAAGGGTGAAATTCACGGTAAATGAAGGAGATACGGTAGACGGCCCCAGCGGCAAATGGCACCATCATCCCGGCACATTGCTGTATATCCTCAACCGAGAAAACAATCCCAAGCCAATACACTCTCATACGAATGGCGTGGTTACCTCCCTGCGGGAAGAACTCGAGGGACATTTTGTCGAGGCCGGGGAAAAGCTCATGACCATCAAGCACCCGCTGAAGAAAAGGGAAATAATCGAGTCCATTCTGCAGAATGTCCTCTACCTGTTCCGGGCGCCTGAAAAGGCAAAATACTTCTTTTCGCTGGATATTCAGGCACGCATTGAAAAGCAGGGGGAAAAAGCGGTCTTTATCAAGCCTGGTGAAGAAATTATCACCATGTCACTCATGAAAAGGGATACTCCCATCTACTATGATGGCGAAGAAGGAATCATCCATTCCGTGTATTTCAAACAAGGTGTCAGCGTCAGCCAGGGGGAACCCCTTATTGGTGTATGTGCCAAGGAAAAACTACCTCTGATCCAGAAGATTATTACGCATGTGAAGGCTGAATGGAACTAAGGCCACAATTTTTTCAATTTCAAAAAAATATTCCTCGTTTCCGAATAAAAAAAGATGAATAAATAGCTTCTTTAGTATCTCGGTTAATCTTAAATCTGTGCTGAAAACTTCAACATTGCTTACTCCTGATTATATCCAACAGATCATACGCGGGGAGGAAATTCCCTTGCGCTCAAAGACATTTGCGCCTGATACCGTAAAAACCACCCTGCGCTATGGCGCTGTAGTTGGATCGGCCATCGAGCACTATCCCCATATCCCCAGGGGAATGGACCGAGCCCGCTGGTTGATCCATGATGCTGAAGAAAAAAACCGCTCATTTCATAGTGGCATGGTCATCCTGGCCGATGAAATGGCACAGAGCAAGGGACGGTTTAAACGATCCTGGCATGCCCCCAAGGGCGGGCTCTGGATGACCCTTGTTATGGTCAACACACTGCTGCCGGAGAGCAGCCTTCTGGTCCCTATGGCTGCTGGTGTCTCCTGCTGTGAAGTTTTACGGCATTACGGTATGACGGCGCACCTGAAATGGGTAAACGATGTCCTCGTCGACAGCAGGAAAATTGCGGGCATCCTTACAGAAACATTCACTGGCCATTGTTCTGGAGAGGAATATGTTCTGCTAGGCATTGGCATCAATGTAAATAATGACCTGTTCCCTCCCGAACTCTCTGAAAAAGCAGCGTCAATAAAATCCTGCCTCAACAGGGAAGTCCGCATATCAGAACTGGCAGCAAGGCTGCTGGCAAAGCTCCGCTGGAATTTTGGCCTGCTCTACTACGAGGAAGCCAGAAATCTTGAAGAATATGGCGGTATTGCCATAAGGCAAGAATCCGGGCCCCAGAACATTCCTGTAAATGAACATCTGCTTTTGCAACGCTATAGAAGTCTGACAGATATTTTCAATAAGAGGGTCCTTTTTGGTTTTGATGTCCAGAAACATCCTCAATTTGAAGCTAGAGTTGTGGGTCTGGACAATTCAGGCGGTCTGATTCTGGAAATGGATGACTCCTCAAGAATTGTCCAGCACAGTGGGGAAATTATTTATCTTGATTGATCCTTGCCGAACGCGATTCTTCTTCCAGAAGAAAATTCCAGGCTGCAATCTCACGCTGTAAAAGATATTGCCCGTAAACCTTGAATAACTGGAGCGCCTCATGGACTGAAGCAGCGGAAAAGCGTAACCGGTCCAGTTTCTCCATGGGCAGGTCCTGGGCATGCTGCAGCAATTTGATTGTATTTATGGCAAGAGGAACCATGTCCCGTGGCATGAAATGCGGACTGCACTCCCTGCAGAGCAGGCCGTTACGTCCTGGATGGAATGCGTAGGGAGCATCTTTCTGCTCCGAAGTCCTGCATTTTATACAGCTTCCGAGGTGAAGCCTGTACCCCAGGAGAGTATACAGTTTTACCTGGAAAAAAATATGGACCAGACGGGAGGGCCTTCCATTGTCAATACCCTGAAGAGCCCAGATGAGAAGGTTGAAGATATTTCTGTCAGCATCGTAATCCCTTGACCAGTAATAGATGAGTTCACAGGCGAGCACCGCTCCAATATAGCGATCATAGTCTTCACGCAGGCTGAGAAAGGAGGTTACAAGCTCAGCTTCGCTGATCCTGACTAATCCTGTCTGAGCCCGATCATCATAGAGAACCTCCAGTAATGAAAAGATCTCAAGCTTATTACTGAATCGCTTCTTGCTTTTTTTGGCTCCCTTTGCAATGCCAGCAATCTTGCCTGCCTCCCTGCTGTAAAAGGTGACAATTTTATCTGACTCGCCATGGTCGCTCACCCTGAGAACTACAGCTGTCATTTTCTTCATAGTCATTGCTCGGCTCTCGATAAAAGTTGGCCGGACTCTTTCGCTAACATACCGGTCTGACCAGAGGAGGGCGGGGACAAAAGACAAAAGAATGGGGAACACGCTAATAAAAGCCGGATGGTTTGAGGGCTGTCAGGTATTTCTATAAAGCCAGTAGAGCAGAATACCCAAAAGAATTATGGCACCGGGCTTAAACAATTTCCGTGCAATTTCGACAAACAGATTTGCCTCCTGGCCTTTCAGCTTTACTAATGTATTAAAGTTAACCCTGCGCCAAGTCTTTCTTGGTCTGTGTGAGTGCTTCTGGTAAGCTGCAAGTATTTCCTCGGGGTCTAAATCAAGATATGTGGCATATTTTTTGTAGAACCCCATAACATACACTTCAGCAGGAAAATACTCTTTTTCCTCCTTTTCAAGGGTGCGGAGAACCTCTTGAGAAATACCGGTTGCTTCAGATACCTCTTCCAGCTCTATATTGCGACTTAACCGTTTTGCCCTTAAATATGGCCCGACAGAATCCAATAAACGCAACTGCCCATTATGCTGTTCAGGGCCAGGGTGGACACTTCTATTGTAAAGATGCTTTTCAGGACCGATACAGGGTCTCCTTCTCTTTTCACATTACAATATTACTTCAATATAAGCCTGTTCTCTAAGGCTTTTCACCCATTCAGCATACTGCTCCTCCATCTTCTGGCGATAGAGCATGTCCCTGATCTCGTCCTTGACAGATTCATATGGCGCCTTGACAACCAGGTCTCCATCACGTACCGAAAGCAGCTTAAAAAACTGAAAAGCGTTATCTGTTTCAACAATCGGGCTTATTTCACCCGGATGAATTGCCAGGACAGTTTCCCTCATATAGGCTGCCATGTCATCCTTCTTAATGAGTCCGATAGAGCCCCCATCAGCTGCAGACGGCAGGTTGGAATATGACTTTGCAAGTTCCGTGAAACTCTCTCCGGCCAGCACCCGTGCCCTGATCTCTTCTGCTGTTTTTAGGGCCTCTTCTTTCGTACCGGACGCCCCCGGATTTTCTGTATTCCAGCTAAAGCCCATCTGCAGGATATTATACCCGTTCTCCCCTTTTTCCTCGGTGAATTCTTTCTGGTAGTATTCTTTAATATCATCTTCAATAACGACAATTCGGGACCGCACCTGGTAACCGATCAACTTGGACTGCAGAATCTGATCGCGAAGGTCGTCACGGTAATCCTGCTCTGATAAGTTCATCATGGCCAGTTCCTTTCTGAAATCCTGGAGAGTCGCATTATTTTTGGCAAGTATCTGTTCGATCGCGCTGTCAATCTCGGATTCATCAACAGTAATTGACAATTCCCCGGCCTTCTGTTTTGCGATCATTTTATCTATAAGAGTGTTCAGGACTTCCTTTCTGCCCTTTTCCAACGTCATTTCCAGTTCATCTGCAGGAGCCTGGGACCTGATACGGGCAAAAAAATTCCTGCCTGCCTTTTCCACCTCGGAAAGGGTTATGACATCATCGTTGACAACCGCCACGACCCGGTCAACATAATCTGCTCCATTGGCGAAGGGGCCTGTGAGAAAAATAAAAATTACACTGGCAAGAATGGTATTGAAACGGCTCAGCATCGTATCAAACTTCCTATATATTAAAATTTGTTTACATTATTCCCTAAAAAATGTTTATCCGGCAGGCTCCTGAAACTGTCCTATTCATACCCTTTTTGCTATGGCCGGACAACCAATTAATAATGTCTATATCAAAGCCCAAACAGATATAGCGCCACTCTGAAATTCAACAAGTTCCGGATGAATACGTGTCCATCTCGTTTCTTTTTGCGAGATCGACAATTAATAATGTCTATATAAAAGCAATAACTTGAATAGCGCCAATTGATATAACACAATAATTATAAACGATATACGTTTCTGCATCCTGATTTTTGCGATGCGTATTATAATTCATATCTAGATAATTATGATAATCATTTTAAGGTGGAAGGCAAAACCCATGCATGGGTTCAACTGTCAGCAACCATCTTTTCAGCCCATATTTCCTGAGCCTTCTGATATGTTACAGGACACCCGATATCAAGCGAAAACTCTCCGCTGGCATATGCTTGCATATTTCCAGCCATACGGGGCAGAACATGATAGCTCAGGTCAAATACCCCTTTTACCGGTCTTTGCTCAGGGTTTGGGAAAAAATCGAAAATTCTTCTATCGGCAATATATATACCGCCTGCTCCCAGGTCAGACTTGGGTTTTCGCGGTTTTTCCTCAAAATCAATGACTATACCATTTTCATTCAGACAGACGATACCGGCACGTCCCGGGTCAGCCCCCCTGTAGATCCTGATGGTGAGTGGTTGTTGATTTTTTAAGTGAAAATCAAGCATTTTCTGCAGATCTAACCAGGTAAGGTTATCACCATAGATAATAAAAAACGGATCTGCACCAACCCATTGCCGGTTAGCCAGAATAGTTCCCGCACTTCCCAGCAGGGCTGGTTCATGAAAAAGGCTAACTTTCATACGTTGATGACCTGCTGACCACTGCTTGACAAAATGATGAACCTGTTCATGCAGCCAATGGGTATTGATCAACACTTCATCAACTCTGGAGCGATCCAGGTGTTCAAGCCATATCTGCAGCAGCGGAGTCCCTTGAATCGGCAACAGGCACTTGGGGGTTCGATCCGTTAAGGGTTGCAGTCTTTCACCGCGACCTGCAACCAGAAGGAATGCTTTCAACACGGACATAAACGGTGAACTTTTATTATCCTTATAAAATTAATGAGTAAAGCAACATTGTTGCTGAGAGCTCTTCTATGCATACCAGAAAACCTCTTGCCAATCCAACAGTTGTCCTGCGAAAGGCATTAACCGGCAGCGCCCGCGCTGGAAACCGTAAAACTGGGGAAGCAGCTGGTTTCACTCTCGTTGGAGTGAGTCATCCGGGAAATGTTTTATGGCCAGGAGGATCGGAATGCCGTGGTGGACAAGGGGAAAATCAAGAAAGCGGTACCGATAAGGAGCCGTTGCAGGAATAAGGCCTCTTTTGCCTTCTGTTCGTTCAGGTATACGTTCAAATGGTTGGCCTAAATCCCTCGTCTATCATTTTCATCATTGAAATCGGTATGATATGGATTTCTCTGCAGCCGTGCTGCGCCAGGATCTCCTGCGCCTTTCTGGCTCTATTGCCGCTTCGGCAGTGTATGTAGATTATTTTGTCGGATCTTTTTATTTCTTTCAAGGTTTCCACACCTATGCCCCTGGCAAGGTCGGAAAGGGGAATATGTATGGCACACTTGAAGTGGAGTTGCTCCCATTCATTGCGTTCCCGTATATCTATCAGTTGGGCATTGCCTTCACGAAGTTCCTGCAGGATTACCTTGTAGTCTTCATGCCTGTCTTCAAACAGCATGTCATAGTTTATCATTACGCCACCTGCATTCCTCGTAAATACTGCTACTTCCGGTCATCCCCTTTACCCCACAGGTGGTCCTGGCCGAAACGCTCAAACCACCAGTCCTCACCCTCTAATGGCTCATTCTCCCCAGGTTCCAGAGGGAAACGATACCCGGCACAGTAATCGAGTAATATCTTGTAAGCCTCGGTAAGTTCATGCATCGTAACCTTTCCGGCATTCTTCCCGGTTTGTTTTTGCACATCCGGGTGATACTTCTTTGACATACGCCGGTAAACCTTCTTGATCTCTGCAAGGGTTGCCCGCTGTCCCAAGCCAAGCAATGCAGCGGCAGCCTTTATTTGTGTCCATTCTTTCCGGGTCATTTTTCCTGGTCTTTTTTGTTTTTCCAGCTTTTCTCTGTTCCTGCCAGCAGCCTGGTAATATTATCCAGGTGCTTAATCCAGATGAGGGCAGCTATGAAAAATGCCAGAAAAACATGGTTGGGCGACCCTCCAAGCAGCCAGATCCACAGGGTCATCAGTGCCGAAACTACGAGGGACCCCACTGAAACAAAACCGGAGAGGAAAACCACAGCCGTAAAAAGGCAAAGGCTGATTAAAGCTGCCATGGGCTCAAGCACGATGAAAACCCCCAGGGCTGTTGCCACCCCCTTGCCGCCTTTGAATTTCAAATAGAACGGGAACAGGTGTCCCAGGAAGGCGGCGCCACCGCATAATGTAACAGCAATATCAAGCTCTTCGGCAGAGACCTGTATCCCCGAATGCACCAAATACCAGTAGGTGCCCAGCATGGGCACGACTGCCTTCAAAACATCGCCAACAAGCGTGAGCACTCCCAGTTTTTTGCCGAGCAGGCGGGTGACATTGGTGGCACCGATATTGCCGCTGCCGGACTTGCGGATATCAACACCGGTTGCCCGTGACAAAATAAGACCTGTCGGAATTGAGCCGACCAGGTAGGAAAATATGATAAAGAGATACATCATATACTTAAATAACTACGCCTTTATCAGGTCTGATTGAAGCCCCCAGCCGCTTGCACATTCTGAGCATAATCTGCGGCGCGCAACCTCCTGGCGTAAGGTACATAACCTCATCAAATTCGCTCGTTTATGTCTTGTTGTCAAGGGGGCTAATTCCGCGGCAGGTAAGCACCCTTGCAGGGCATAAACGTTCACTGATTGTGTTTTTTATCAATAACAACGCATAAATAATAATAGATGGCAAAGAAAAAAGCTCCAGATACGAAGAACCCAAGTAAGCGAGCGCCGCGAGACTCCGGGTTTTGAGGAATGAGGCTACAAAACTTGGGCCGCAATGAGGAAAAAGCAGCGCAACAAGGCATATGTCCTTTTTTCAAAGCCATCATGTTTTGCTTCTTTTAAATATGGGCTCCAAACCGCTCATCTCTGCATAGAAGCCAATCTCATCCTGAAGCTCTCGCACATACGGGCAATCCCAAACCGCCAGCACTTTATTACGGGCCATGTAAACCGGTATTTCCACTCCGTCATTTCGTTTCGCAAGATCATTCGTCTTTTCAAGGAGATAGGGGAAAATCTGTGGTTTGCGGCAGACTGCCGGCCGTTTGGCGTAAACCTTGCACCTTTTGATATCTGTCTCAAGCTGGGGGCAGGCAGCCCCCTTCGGAAGTATGAGACTCCAGCCATTCTGCCAGTGATACAGGGCCATTTCGTGCTTATAGAACACAACTTGGCTCACCTGGAGCGTGGGACTGTATTTTGCTGTGTGCGCACGGCTTTCCTCGCTGTCGATCCGGGCAAGTATAAAGAGATCAACTTCGTTGTCAGCAAGGGGTATTTCAAAATACTCCTGCTTCATTTTCCCCCTGAATCCGGATAATGTGTCAAACTCGCTGTTGGGCCCGGTGCAACAGAGTACACATCCGCAGGGACCGCAGAGCGTGCTGTTTATTTCTTCAAGCTCCTGGTCGAGTATCTGCTGCCTGATCCAACATTCAAGAGACTGACGCCTTGCAAGAGGTACCTGCTTTTCATTGACTATGAAGGGAAGGCTTGCTGAGAGTTTTCTCTCACCTTTCAGTACTTCAAATTCCCGGATAATCTTTTCATAAGACTGCAGTGCCTGTTGAGGGTTTTCATAGTGAAGACCCTCCAGGGCAACAGGCTGCGTCAGCCTGCCAAGGATCTCCTGCAGTGTTTTGCAGGGCCCGGTGAGATAGAGAAACTCAACCATTTTAACCAAGGGCAGGATTGGTTGTTTTAAACGGTGGATACCTTCGGCGAACTTTTTATTCTTGTTTGATTCCATTGCGTGCAATTTATTTCATAAACAGGCTTTTTGCCGGAAAGGTCACCTTACTCCATTTGGATGCTGAACTCAATGAATGACGGATAACCGAACATTATCCCCAGAGGCCGGCAACTCCATAACACACTCTTCCAAATATCTTTTAAACAGGAAATCTGTCTTTTATTTTCCTTTTTCATGGAATATGACTTTATTAATTATTATTGTTTAAAAATTAATTTGAGCATTTGACAATTTTTCGAGTTTTCAATGGCTATAAAAAAGATCCTCACATACCCGAACCCGGTCCTGCGACAGAAGGTAGAACCGGTAACCCGTTTTGATGATTCACTAAGGCAACTTGCAGCGGACCTTGCCGAGACCATGTATGCCGCTCCTGGGGCCGGTTTAGCCGCCAACCAGATAGGCGTATGCCTCCGTGTTGCGGTTATAGATGTCTCCGGCTCCAAAGAGGAGAAAAAACACCTGGTGCTGGTCAATCCTGAAATTATTGAAAAGGAAGGCTGTCAGGTTGATGAGGAGGGCTGCCTCAGCGTCCTGGATTTAACCGCAAAAGTTGAGCGCTACAGTAAGCTGCTAGTACGGGCCCAGGATCTTGAGGGGAAAACATGGGAGTTTCCTGCTGAAGAATTCTTCGCCCGGGTTATTCAACATGAGCTGGACCATTTGAACGGCACCCTCTTTATTGACCACCTGAGCCCTTTGAAACGCTCATTATACAAGAGACGCCTCAAGAAAATGCTGCAGGATCAGGAGGATGAATCACCCTGATATGGTTGCCATTAACCGCATTGTTTTTATGGGCACTCCCGAATTTGCAGTGCCTTCTCTGCAGGTTCTTCTTGACAGAGGCGAAAATGTTGTTTGTGTGGTAACCCAGCCTGACCGGCCCAAGGGCAGGGGCAGGAGGATCATGTCGCCACCGGTAAAAGAGCTAGCCCTTGAGGCCTCAATTCCAGTCCTGCAGCCAGATATTGTAAAAGGGGCGACGTTTCTTTCCGAACTGCGATATTTTGCGCCAGATATTATTGTCCTGACCGCCTATGGTAAAATTCTTCCCGAAAGCATAATAAATCTTCCGCCCCTGGGGACCATAAACGTTCATGGATCTCTCCTGCCCAAGTACAGGGGCGCGGCCCCGATACAATGGGCTCTGATCAACGGTGAGAAAGAAACCGGCGTGACGATCATGCAGATGGACGAGGGGGTCGATACCGGCGATATTCTCCTGCAGGAGAAAATTGCAATTGCACCAGATGATTCTGCCGGGAGCTTGTCAATCAAACTGGCCGAACTCGGAGGAAAATCCCTTGGCAAAGCGCTTGATCTTCTCCGCGCCGACAAGCTGAAACCTACAAAACAGGATGACACAAAGGCAAGCAATGCCCCTCTGCTGTGCAAGGAAAAGGGACTGGTGGACTGGTCTCACACAGCTGAACATCTCAGCTGCCTGATTCGGGGCCTGGATCCATGGCCAACAACATATACAACTTTATCCGGTAAGCGGCTTCGTTTATTCTCCCCCCGGGTAATTGACAGGGATCATTGTGGTGCAGCCTTTGTCGAACCGGGAACCGTTTGCAGGGCAGAGAGGAACGGCCTTTTGATTACTACCGGGAAAGACTGCCTTCTTGTCAGAGAGATCCAGGCCGAAGGCTCCAGGCGCATGAGTGTTGATGCCTTTATCAGCGGCAATCCAATACCGCCTGGCACACGATTAGGGCGATGAATAGACAACAGGCAAGAATCCTTTTCTGGGGCTCATTTCTTCTGCTGGTCCTCTTTGGACTCGTACTTCATTTTGTCTGGGGCGAAAGTTTGCTGACCCAGGCTCTTTTTCACCTGGAGGATATCATGGCAAACGGCACCAAGGCCCGGGAGACCATCCTTTCCTTTGGCTCCCTGGCTCCGCTTATGTTCATGATCCTGCAGATACTCCAGGTCCTCTTTGCCCCGGTTCCAGGCGAGGCAACCGGCATTCTGGGAGGATATCTTTTCGGTGCCTGGTCCAGTTTCATTTATTCAAGTATTGCCTTGGCCATTGGCTCGGCTTTTGCTTTTGCCATCGGCCACCTCTTTGCTGATGCCTTTCGAAGCCGTTTATCCAGGACAAAAGTCTATCGAAAATTCAATCACCTGGTTTTCAAAGGTGATTTTGTGATTCCCTTTATCCTTTTCCTTTTTCCCGGATTCCCGAAGGATTCGCTTTCATACCTGCTGGGACTGAGTACCATGCCCTTCAAGGTATTTATTTTTATCGCTTCTATTGCCCGCATGCCCGGGACACTGGTACTTTCCTTTGAAGGTGCCCAGGTATATGAAAGAAATTATCTTGAATTATTGCTTCTCCTTATTTTCTCTGCCATAGTGGCACTGCCGTGTTATATTTACCGCAGGCAGATCCTTGAGAAACTAACGCATTACAGCAGTGCACAAAAGATTGAAGAGGAGACTGAGCAGAACGAATGAGTACCACAGGACAGGGTCAAATAGCTTATGCGGACTGCTTTTCCGGGGTGAGCGGGGATATGTTCCTCGGCGCCTTGATCGATGCCGGGCTGCCTCTGGATCATCTTCAGGCTGAACTTGCCTCACTCAGCCTGGGTCAATTTTCACTGCAGTCCTTCAAACAGTATGACCAGGGTATAAGCGCCACCAGAATCGTAATTGAAGCTGGAAAAACAGAACAAGCCCGGACCTGGAAAAATGTCAGGAGCCTGATTGCAAAAAGCAGCCTCCAGGGGAGCGTAAAGGAAAAGTCGCTCAAGGTTTTTTCCTGTATCGCAGAGGCTGAAGCCAGGATACATGGCTGCCGGGCGGATACCGTTCACTTCCACGAAATTGGCGGCCTTGATTCTATTATCGATATAGTCGGATCAGTCCTCGGACTCGAGTCCCTAGGCATTGAAAAACTTGTAGCCTCTCCTCTGCCCATGCCAAGGGGCTGGGTGCACTGCGTCCATGGTATGCTGCCACTCCCGGCTCCCGCTGTTTGCGAAATTCTAACAGATGTTCCGGTTTACGGATCAGCTATTGAGCAGGAGCTGGTTACTCCTACGGGAGCTGCCCTTGTCAAATCATTGAGCAGCAGTTTTGGTGATTTTCCTGCCATGAGGATAAAACGGACCGGATACGGGGCCGGCAGCCGTAAGCTCCCTGGCGATATGCCAAACCTGTTCCGGCTTGTTCTCGGCATTGAGCAGCGAGCAGATGAGAGCCAGGAGGTTGAAGTGATCGAGACCAATCTGGACGATTGGTCACCTGAGCCCTTTCCCCATCTCTGCGAACAACTTTTCTCTGCAGGCGCCCTGGATGTCAGCCTGGTCCCCATTCACATGAAAAAAGGACGCCCAGGATTTCTGCTGCGCGTGATCACCGACCCCGCCAGGTCATGGGAAATAAAAACATGCATTTTTGCGGAGACCACATCCATCGGCATACGGTTTCGGCGTGAAAAAAGAATGACCCTACCCCGCGACACGGCCACAGTGAACACCTGCTGGGGCCCGGTTGCAGTCAAGCGTGTTAAAACTGGTTCCGGCTATGTCCTCTACCCCGAATATGATGAATGCCGCCGGGTTGCTCTGGAGAATAAGGTTCCCCTGAAAGACGTATATGCCGAGGTGAATCATTGCTCTCCGGGACAATTTGACCAAAAAGGCTGAATGCCCACGGTTCAATTGGCAAAATTTAAAGGGCTAAGCCTCGGTCGGGATTCTTGAGCTGGGTTCTCTGCAATAAATAAACTAAGGACCTGTTATAAAAAAACTTTTAACAAAGTAATATTTTATAAAAGTATCACGTTTGACGGAGATGCGAGGAAGAGGCCGCTTCGTGATAGTAAGCTATACAAAGCGGCTGATGAAAAAGCAGATTCGGTGAAATTGATACTTTTGCTAAGACAGTAATGCATACATTGATAATTCTCATAGCAACCGGTTTTTATTCCGGCTATCTCCCAAAGGCGCCCGGCACATGGGGCTCTCTTGTTGGCCTCCTGCTTTTTCTTCTACTGCACAAGCTCAGCTTGCCTGTCTATCTTGCCGTCGTTGCAGGTTTATTTATCGTGGGCTCTTTTGCGGCGGGCGAAACAGAAAAAATCCTGGATAATAAGGATCCCGCAGTTGTGGTAATTGATGAAATAGTCGGCATACTGGTTGCTCTGATCGCCATTCCAGTAACGCCTTTGAACCTGGCGCTTGGCTTTATCCTTTTCCGTATCTTTGATATTGCAAAGCCTTTTCCCATCCGGTTTGTTGATCAACGCTTTCACGGCGGATTGGGCATCATGCTGGATGATGTTGTCGCCGGCATATATACTCTTTTCGTCTTGCAGATTGCGGCCCGCATCATTGTTTGATTTGCTTTTTTATTGTCAGCTCCCATGCAACATGGTAGTAACCATTCACCAAAACACCCTGAATCTGTATTACCTCAACCCGGGACAATGAAGGACATACCTCTCAAAGATCGCATAATCCTGGCCCTTGATGTAGAAAGTACGGAGCTGGCAAAGGAACTGGTGCAAAAGACCGAATCCCATGTCAATTTCTACAAGGTGGGCCTGCAGCTTTTCATGGCCAGCTGGTTCCATATTGTCGACTGGCTTACTGCAAGGGGCCACAAAGTCATGGTTGATCTCAAGTTTTTTGATATCCCCGAGACTGTCAAACTGGCCGTGGCACAACTCAACAACCGGGGTGTTACCTTTGCCACCATCCATGGTAATGACCCGATAATTCGGGCTGCGGTTGAGGCAAAAGGCGACCTTGCCCTTCTGGCAGTGACAGTTCTGACAAGTTTCGGCCAGGAGGATATGCAGGCCATGGGAATGACAAGGTCCATCGAAGATCTCGTCTATTTTCGGGCGCAAAGAGCTCTTGAGCTTGGCTGCGACGGGGTGGTCTCCTCAGGGCTCGAGGCAAAAAGGCTGCGAGACTCCCTGGGCGCTAAAATGCTCATTGTCACGCCCGGCATCAGGCCCGGGGCAAACATCCATGCCCAGGAAGATGACCAGCAGAGGATCATTACAGCCAGGCAGGCCATCGCTAACGGTGCGGATTACCTTGTTGTGGGGCGGCCCATAACCAAGGCTGCGGACCCGGTTGTGGTAATTGGCCTGCTGCAGGAAGAGATCAGGCAGGGACTGAAAGGGGAAGGGCAGGACTTGAGGACTGGGACTGAAGAGTCAGAAGTTAGCAGTAAAAAGTGAAAAGTTGGCAAATGGTGGAAGTACGTCGGGGTAAAATTTCTTAGCTGACTGCTGACCGCTTATAACAGATTACAATATCCTTATTGAATTATCATGCGGGGAATAATAGATTTCCATGCCCATGCCTTTCCAGACCAGGTTGCCGGCAGCGCCATCCCATATCTGGAGGAAGAAGGCGATATAAAAGCCATTCATGACGGCAGAATCTCATCCCTGCTTCAACTCATGGACAGGGAAGGCGTTGAAAAAAGCGTTATCTGCTCCATTGCCACGAGACCTTCCCAGTTTGAAGCCATCCTCAGCTGGTCAAAACAGATACGCTCCCAGCGTCTCATTCCCTTTCCCTCTTTTCACCCAAAAGATCCGCGGGCTTTGGAGCATATCGCCAGGATCAGATCGGAAGGGTTCAAGGGGATCAAGATGCATCCCTATTACCAACAATTCTTTCTCGATGACGAGCAGATGTATCCAGCCTATGAAAAAATCAGCGAGCTGGGCTTGATCCTTTTAATGCACACAGGCTTTGATCTTGCCTTTCCCAGGATACGCCGTTGTGATCCACAACAGATCCTCAATGTGGCTTCACGCTTCCCTGAGCTTAAAATGGTGACAACCCATCTTGGGGCCTGGGAACAATGGGGTGAGGTTGAGGATCTTCTGGCCGGCAGGAATATCTACATGGATATTTCCTATACCCTTGACCAGCTTGATGTCGAAACCGCCCGCAGGATAATCCTTAAACATCCCAAGGAATTCGTGCTTTTCGGCACGGACTCACCCTGGTCTGGGCCGCAGGAGACATATAAACACCTGCAGGCCTTGAAACTTGGGAGTGTAAGAGAAGAGCTTATTTTAAACAAAAACGGCCTGGCGCTCCTGGATTCAGTTTAACAGAATCCAGCTATCATAATTAATAAATCGGGCACTTTTTAAAATAATCCTAGAAAGAAATTATGTTTTTTAATAAAATATTTAGCAAAGCTAACGACAGTGAATTTTTTTTTGGCAGGGGAACCCATGAAAGGGCGTCGAGACTTAACAGACCGAAGGCAGCATGAACGGGCAAGAGTGCAAAACATTGTCGTCGGTATTCTCAACGCTGATGAAATTGTAACGACTGGATTAATCAATGATATTTCATTGGGTGGTGTCAATTTTACGCATGAACTTGGAATAGAACCTGTTGCAACTTCCATCCATTCAATCGATCTAATAGCAGAGAGCAATTACCTGAATGATATTCCCTGCGAATACGCCTGGAAATTTAATGTAGACAGGGAAACCTATTATAATTCAAGATATTTAAGGCAGTGCGGAATTCAATTTGGCAAGCTGAATCCTGACCAGCTTTTCCTGTTGAGAAGTTTAATTAACCGCTGTACGTCTCTTGGGACCGAAGGTATAAACGCAAATGTCCGTCTGCGTTTCAGCTAATAACCATTTCCCTTCATTTACTTTTCGCTGGGGGTGTCCTTGAGAAAGAAAGGGAGGATCAGAAATGGCTCTGCCCTATTTTATTGCTAAAGTCAAACCGGGTGGCAAATCACCAGACCTTGCAGACAACATTCCCCTCCAGGTGATAATCCCCTGAAACAACATCATAAATAAGGTTTTCGCCGCTCACTGAAATATTGCTGCCGGTTATTTCCGCTTTTGAGTCTGTTTTAATTTTTCGCTCCTTCTCCAGGTACACCAAAGATTCTGTCTGCACCTCATAGCCTTTATCGTTTTGGATTAACACCTTCCCCTGGAGGCGAAGCTCGTTCCAGCGAGCATTATATCGTGCCTTCTTGCTGCGTATGCTCGTTTCCCTGTTGCTTCCTTTAGTGCCGAAAAACCTGGCGAACACGTCCACAAGCTGCAGATCCTCATCACCTTCAGCACTGTGAAGGCGACTGGCGGTTAGAACCCACTCCTGTTTTCCGTTTCTGTTCTGCTCAAAATGAACATTTTTCATTTCAGAACTTGTCAGAGCGCGTGTAGCTGTGAGCGAGGGAACAGGAGCATCTTCCCTGCTGCGCTCAGGGTTTAAAAAATCTGCAGCAAGGGGTTTCCAGAGCGGCATGGCCAGCAAAGCTGCAAGAGGGACCTGCCACAGGAGATTTCTCGGGTCCTTGAACATCTTTAATTCAACTCAAAATTGCAGAATAATAAAAGTTACGCCTTCAGGTACTTTTCAAGAAGTGCGTCCTTTGTTCCCCTGGCTTCAATGATCAGGTCGCAGACTTCACGCACCGCCCCCCTGCCGCCTTTTCTTTTTGTAACAAAATGCACAGCCTGCAATACTTCAGGAACCGCATCAGCCACCGTCGCTGCAAAACCGACACTCACGAGGAGAGGAAGGTCCAGCCAGTCATCCCCCATGTAGCCAACCTCGGAAGGTTCAAGGTGCAGCTCCTTGAGAAGACGCTCAAAAACATCCAGTTTATTTTTTACCTTTTGGAAAACATGTTTGATGCCCAGGTCCTGGACCCTTCGCTTGACTGCCTCTGATTCACGTGCGGTAATCAGGCCAACCGCCACCCCGCTTTCCATAAGGAGTCTGATGCCAAGACCGTCCCTGGTATGGAATGATTTGATCTCATTCCCTTCATGGGTATAGGTAATGGTCCCGTCAGTCAGCACCCCGTCAACATCGAACAGGAAAAGCTTTAATCCTTTCGCTCTTGGCAGACACGATTTCCACACATATCCTTTTTCAGTGGATTCCTGCCTTTTTCTCGCTTTTTCCCGCAAGGCCTGGGTAAGCTCACAGTCTGATGGATAACCGGAACTTCCGCCTGAACATATATCATCCTGCCCCATACCTGGAGACCACTCTCTTGTTATTGCGTTTAAGTTGAGCTTTATTCTTCAGAAACTACCGCATGGATTTTAAGAAGAGTTTTCAAAAGCGTTTCAACCCTGTTCAGCGGCATGGAATTAGGGCCGTCACAAAGAGCTTTTTCAGGTTGTGGATGGACTTCCATGAAAATGCCATCAATCCCTGCTGCCACGGCTGCCCTGGCAAGCGGCGGAATGAATTCTCTCTGCCCGCCTGAACTCCCACCAGCACCGCCAGGCAGCTGCACACTGTGGGTTGCATCAAAAATTACCGGACAGCCAAGAGAGTGGAGCACCGGCAGGGAGCGCATATCCACCACCAGGTTATTATACCCAAGGGCAAAACCCCTTTCGCAGAGCATCAGGTTCCTGTTTCCTGCGGCCCGTATCTTGTTTACTGCATTTGCCATATCCCATGGGGAGACAAACTGCCCCTTTTTAAGATTTATTGCTTTGCCGCTCCTGGCAGCCGCCACCAGAAGGTCAGTCTGCCGGCAGAGAAAAGCCGGGATCTGCAGTACATCAAGCACCGCGCTTGCTTCCTTCACCTGGTTTGTTTCATGGACATCAGAAATAACAGGCACGTTGAAGTCCTGTCGGATGCGCGCGAGTATTTTTAAACCTTCCACAAGTCCGGGCCCCCTGTAAGAATCCAGCGCAGTGCGGTTCGCCTTGTCAAAAGATGACTTGAACACAAAGGGGATGGAGAGACGGTCTGCAATCTCCTTGAGCGCTGCGGCAGTCTCCCGGGCCAGATCTTCTGATTCCAAAACGCAGGGTCCTGCTATGAGGAGCAAAGGATGGGGGGGGCCAACTTGAATGGGCTCGCCACTGCCCGGTCTGTCAATTGTAACGGTATTCACGATTATCTATCCGGCTTTCTTCAATCTGGCTGGCTCAGGATATCTGCAGCCACTGAAGTTTACTTTTCCTGGGAATATTGAAATGCGGCCTTGATGAAATCCCGAAACAGGGGATGCGGTTTCATGGGTTTTGATTTGAATTCCGGGTGGAACTGACAGCCAAGGAACCAGGGGTGATCGGCAAGTTCAATTATTTCAACCAGGGTGTTATCAGGAGAGACCCCACTGATTATCAACCCTTTGCTTACCAGCTCTTCACGATGCACGGGATTGAATTCATAGCGGTGGCGATGCCGCTCCTCAATCTCTTTCAGCCCATATGCTGTCTGCGCAAAGGTCGATGGTTGCAGAGTACAGGGATAACTCCCCAGCCTCAAGGTGCCGCCCATATCCGAGTTCTCATCCCGTACCTGGATCTGCTTGGTCCGATAATCAAACCATTCCTTCATGAGATAGATAACCGGGTAGGGAGTCTTTTTGTCAAATTCCGTACTGTGCGCGCCCTTCATGTCCGCAATATTCCTGGCAAATTCAACTACTGCCAGTTGCATACCAAGGCAAATCCCGAAATACGGGATCTTGTTCGTCCGGGCATAAGTTACTGCCATGATCTTACCTTCCACGCCCCGCTTGCCGAAACCACCTGGAACCAGGATACCATGGCATCCGGCCAGTGCATCAGTGGTCCCAGTCTCTTCAAGCTCATCAGCACTCACGTAGCGCAGCTCAACCTTGGCATCATTGGCAATGCCGCCATGCACAAGGGCTTCATGCAGGCTTTTATAGGACTCCGTCAGCTCGACATATTTACCAATAATACCGATGATGACGTGATGCTTGGGATTCTTGATCTTTTCAACCAATTCCTCCCAGGGTTCTATCCTGGGCGCCCCGGTCCAGATATTGAGGAGTTCAAGTATCTTGTCATCCAGTCCCTCCTTGTGAAAAAGGACCGGTACCTCGTATATGCTTTTCACATCCCTGGCCGTAATAACTGCATCGGTAGGGACATTGGTGAACAGAGCAATTTTTTCCTTCAGGCTTCTGCTTAAGGCACCTTCGGTCCGGCACAGCAGAATATCCGGCTGAATACCGATTGCCCGCAACTCCTTAACACTGTGCTGAGTTGGTTTGGTTTTCACCTCACCGGCTGTCTTAATATAGGGCACCAGGGTAACGTGAATGAAAAGGGAGTTGTTGCGGCCGACATCATAACGAAACTGCCGAATCGCTTCCAGGAAAGGCAAACCCTCAATATCGCCGATGGTGCCCCCTATCTCAATTATGGCAACATCAACAGTATCGGCGAGCTGCAGTATGGCGTTTTTAATTTCATCAGTGATATGGGGAATTACCTGTACGGTCCCACCCAGGTATTCGCCCCGCCTTTCCTTCGAAATAACCGAGTAATATATGCGGCCTGATGTGTAGTTGTTGATCTGTGCCATCACCGCATGGGTATAACGCTCATAATGCCCCATATCCAGATCGGTCTCGGCACCGTCATCGGTCACGAAAACCTCGCCATGCTGGAAAGGATTCATGGTGCCGGGATCAACATTGATGTACGGGTCTAATTTCTGGAAGGTCACGGAAAGCCCCCTGCTCTCAAGCAGGGCGCCGATTGATGCGGCTGCCAACCCCTTGCCCAGAGAAGAGAGAACTCCACCGGTGATAAAAATAAACTTGGTCCGGGTGGTTGGCTTTGATAATTTCATGGGCCACACTATAGCAATCTGTCCCCGATTCGCCAATGAAAAATAAAGGATTTTTTCGAAAAACTTTGACATCCTCAAGAACCGTTTTTAAAGTGCCTTTCCATATACAACATGAACTTATTACATTGATTTCCTGGTATGGATTTTCTTGAACTTGCCGCAAAAAAAATAATTGTTTTCGGCCTTGCCAACCGGAAATCCGTCGCCTGTGCCATTGCCAAGGTTTTACAGGATGTCGGCGCTGAGGTGATCCTTGTCGTTCGGAGTTCAGCACGCAAGGAGACAGCCGAAAAACTATTTCCCGGCGCCAGGGTTTTTATCTGCGATGTTGAGAGTGAAGAAAATATCGCGCGTGTAAAAAAAGAAGTCGAAGAATCTGTTGAAGGAAAAATTCACGGCATCGTGCACTCGATTGCCTTTGCAAATTATGGAGACGGTTTCAAACCTTTTCACGAGACAAGCAAGAAGGATTTTCTTCAGGCTGTTGA
>Ga0209742_10000022_pt1 | contig 83907 bp, 74 predicted proteins | sample DeeMarSeWOR38_10_FD_187462 | JGI IMG/M metagenome (GOLD analysis project Ga0209742, IMG submission 187462) | Marine sediment microbial communities from White Oak River estuary, North Carolina - WOR-3-8_10 (SPAdes) (version 2) | ecosystem: Environmental > Aquatic > Marine > Intertidal zone >...
CGAGCGTCTGCTCAGAGGCAGCATGCTGAATTTTTATAACATTTTGTTTTTATAATATAATCTATTCGCAATCCTCGGTGGCATGCTCGTTGCAGTAGCCATAGCGAATTTTACGCTCGTGCGAATTAAAGAAACTGCGCCATGAAAAATATACCCGCTAAAATCAGGTCTGTCGTTTTAACCGCCCTTAAACTGGCCGTGGCCTCAACTTTGCTCACTGCCACCGGTGTGGGAGTTGGGCCAGCCGATGCCCAGGCGACAGAGGTTCAGACCTCTTTCCTGTACCGGCTGTCCAATTTTTCCGGACCCGTGCCTTCCAACTGGGCGACGATTTCGACTGATGAAGCCAGAGACGAAATTTATGTCTCCGACAGCCAGTCGGGCATCGTGCGCATTTATAATGAGCAGGGCATGGAGGTCTACCATTTTGGCGACGATTGGAATCTAGGCCTGGTCCTGGCGGCCGCGGTCAGAAATGATGGAAACATTTTGGTTCTGACCCGCAAGGGGCCCAGACCTTCCATTGTGATTTGCAGCTTTCGGGGAGAGTATCAAGCCGAACTGGCTTTGCAGGATTTTCCAGCTGATTTTTCCGGGTTTTCACCGACGGATATGGATTACCGCAACGGACGGCTTTACTTGCTGGACAATAATTCCCTGCAGCTGGCGGTGACCGATTCAAACGGAGTATTCCTCAACGGTTACGGGCTGGGCGCGATGCTGGAGATTGAGCCCCAAAAACGAAACGCAACCCAGATCGGCGGATTCAGTGTGGATCGGGCAGGAGTTATTTATTTTACCGTGCCGGTGATTTTTTCAGCGTTCAGGCTTTCAACGGACGGCAAGCTGGCCATTTTCGGCAAGCCGGGAAGCGCTCCCGGCCGGTTTAATATTGCGGGGGGGATTGTAGCCGATGACCGGGGTTATATTTATGTGGCGGATCGATTGAAGTCGGCGGTTCTCATTTTTGATCGGGATTTCAAGTTCCTGCATGAGTTCGGCTATCGCGGCCGCAGACCGCACAACATGATCGCGCCCAATGATCTGGGCCTGGACACCCAGGGACGGCTGTATGTATCTCAGCTGGCCAGCATTGGCGTCAGCGTCTTCAACATAACCTACAAGTAGTTTGTCTAGTCGAATGTATGAAAAGTTTTAGCAACCATATTAACCTGAAAAAGGAGGTGATGAAACGCAGGCCGCGAGCAAGGATTTTTTGGATATCGAATTTTAACCATAGACACTAAACCTTCCCTCCGAAAAAGGTAAACCCATTGAAAGGTGGGGTCACAAAGCCGACGGATCCTCATCATCCGAGGATGGCCGGGTTGCCGGAAAGAAAGGAGAACAACTGGATGAAAACGATTAAAATAAGCTTGGCCGTCATGGCAGCATTCCTGCTGTCTTTTGGCTTAAGCGCCACGGTCTCGGCCTTCCACGGCGGCGGCGTGGCCCACTGTGACGGCTGCCATACCATGCACAACTCGGAAAACGGTCAGTCCATTATTGAAGGGGGGGTTGTCGGCGTAACCGGCGACAGTCTGACCATTGGCACAGATCCCGGCTCTACGTGTTTGAGCTGCCACGAGGGAACCGGCAGCTATCATGTTCTTAGCGAGGATGGCTCCAACATGACCCCGGGCGGCGACTTCTACTGGCTGACCAAAACATTCAGCTATCCGGTGCGCAGCAGCACCGTAACCCGCCACGGCTACAGTTTCGGGCACACCATTATTGCCGAGGATTTCGGCTTTGTGACTCCGGACCCGGATCTGGCTCAGGCCCCCGGCGGCACATTTCCATCGGCGCTGTTGACCTGCAGCAGCTGCCATGACCCTCACGGCGTCAAGACCACCCGAACCGGGCCGATTGCCGGATCAGGCTCATACGGTAACGCGCCCCCGCCCGGCGCGGACCTGGGAAATTACCGACTGCTGGGCGACGTCGGCTACCGGCCGGCGAGCGGCATTGTGACATTTACCCAGCCGGCGCCGATCGCCACCGCTCCAACTCTTCAAAACCAGGACGAAACCGACACCAATCATGTCGACTATGGCAAGGGCATGTCCGAATGGTGCTCCAACTGCCATCCGCTATTTTTGGCCCCCGGCGGTGCGGGACAGCACAAGCACCCGGCCGGCAATACCTCCGGCCTGGGCGCCGCCGGTATTTTCAATAACTACAATGCCTATGTGAAGACCGGCGATCTGACGGGAAATGCCGCCACCTCATACCTGGCGCTGGTGCCTTTTGAAAGGCAGATTTCGGATCCGACGCAATTAAAGTCGAACAGCACCCAGGGACCGGATGGCGGTTCAAACGTCATGTGCCTGTCGTGCCATCGGGCGCATATATCGGCATTTCCAAATTCCGGCCGCTGGGACTTCGAAGAAGAGCTCATTGCCGACTCCCATCCGCAGGATACCGATACGGGAGCAATTGCCGGTGACCAGCTGGCCAGTTACTACGGCCGGGATATTGAGACTGTATTCGGTGCCGAGCAGCGAAGTCTGTGCAACAAGTGCCATCTCAAGGATTAACCTGAATAATGCTGAAACGGCATTTAAGGCTGGCGGCGTTCTTGCCGCCAGCCATTTTTTTGACTAAATGGATATTTGATGCTATCTAAAAAACGATTGTTCTCCAACCCTTTTGGTCCGTGAATATTCTGGTTTTTAAGGTCGGGTGTAGACCCCCTCTTTTTTGCGCCAAAGGAGGTCAGACTTTTGAAAATGTTGCGGCTCAAACAGTATGTCGGTTTTTTATTGGCGGTTTTTATCGCTGGCTGTTTTCCCCTGGAACCGGGCCCTGAAGATGCCGTCGAAAAAATGCCCTTACGGCAGGAAGGTGAAGTTGTTCTATACCTTCAGCCGCTGCCCCAGGAGGCCGACAGGCTCCATTTTGAAATCAGCGCAATCTCGGCTGTAAGGGATGACGGCTCAAGCGTGCCCCTGTCCCTTTTGCTGAGCGACCTGAAAGGGGCCGACCTTACCGGACTTCAAAAATTGCTGGCCAGCGGAATCCTGCCTCCGGGTCGGTACAGCGGTGTTACCATCCAGATCAAGCGGGCATTCGTCGAGACCGCCGAAGGGAAAATCGAGCTTGAGGTTCCCGAGGAGCCGCTTCGTGTTGAGCATTTCTTCGACGTGGCCCGGCAAAAAGCCTCGGCGCTGTTTCTTTCGCTCAATCCCGCAAAGATGATTAAGGGCGAAAATCAATTTACACCGGTTTTTTCCCTGGCGTCCACCGGCGGGCTGCTCATCAATCTTACCGCGCTGGTCAGCAATCCCGGATCCAACCTCATCACGATTTTCAACAAAAAAACCATGCAGGTCGCCGATGCCATTGCAACCGGCCGGGGACCGACGGCACTTGCTCTCGATCAGTTTCGCAGCCGGGTGTATGTGGCGGTTTCGCGCGATGATGAAGTGCTGTCGATCGATGTCTTCAAGCGGCAGATTTTCAACAGATTGAAGCTCAATTTCAGGGATAATCCGATTGATCTTGTCCTGACCCCCGATGGCCGGCGGCTGGTGTCGGTCAATCGCGACTCCAATACGGTCAGCCTCATCGATGCGTTCTCGCTGACGGAGGAAAGAAGAATCCGGGTGGGTGATGGGCCGAATTCCGCCGTCATGGACCCTTCAGGCTCGAGGGTCTATGTTCTGAACACCCGCTCGCGGTCGATTTCAGTGGTGGATCTTACCCAGCGTACGGTGGTGGTCACCCTGGGCGTCGAGGCCTCCCCGCTGCGAGGCACCTTTGATCGGGAAGGTGATACGCTTTTTGTTATCAACAGCGATTCGCCTTACCTTACCGTTATCGATCGTTTACGGACAGCCGTTGCGGGCAAAATCTTCGTGGGCGCGGGAGCGGTTTCCATTAAAGCCGACAATCAAAACGGTCTGCTCTATGTCGGCCGCAGGATCGGTGGCGAGATTGCGGTCATCGAACCGTCTTCTTCGATGTTTGTCGACACCTTCCAGGTCGGCGGCAGGGCGGATTACCTGGCGATCGACAACCAGGAAAGAGCTCTTTTTGTGGCGCTCTCAGATCGCAGAATCCTTCAGAAAATTAATCTGATCAGCAAAAAGATTATCTCTGAAATAGAGGTGGGTATGGGTGCTTATGAAATTGTGGTCATGGGCGAGAGGTAGCATATGTGGCGGATGAGTTCCCCTTGCATGTACGCGATGGTCATCATCTTTTCTGTCCATGCCTATTGGGGAACCAGTGCCCGCGCGGATTCACTAAATTTTAACACCGCCCAACGATATATCAATTCGTCGGGGACAACCAAATTTAAGCTCACCGGGGAAACGCTCGATACCGACTATGAGCAACTCAATCAGCTATACAATTTTAACCTTTCAAAAAATCTCTGGCCTTATCTGGTTTTTAACGCCGGAAGCGTATATCAGAAAAATTCAACGTGGACTAAAACCGGCGACAGCAAAGTTGACACCGAAGAGACGATTCTGACCCCCTATGCCGAACTGAATCTCACCAATCCGATTTACCAGGCCGGCTTCGCGTATCGCAAAAGAAGAATTGAAGAAGACCAAACCGATCTGAAAAATACGCAGGCCGACCGGGATGAAATCACCGGCACGCTGGGAATGGACCCGCCTTCCGAGCTGTTCCCGGTCTGGACCCTGCGTTACAGCCATATCCACACCTACGACGATCCCGAAACCCAGGATGAAACCCAGAAGGTGTGGCGGTTGGATACGGCCTATAGTCCCGTCAGAAACCTCCTTCTCGACTACTCATACGACCGAACCGACACCGAAGAAGATTTTTTGGATTTTGATACGACCCAGCAATCGCATCTGGGTAATGCACAATATTCCCGCACTTTTTTGGACCAGCGTCTGTTCATGGACAGCGCCTATACGATCAATTACAATAAGTTCGAGTTTTCGTCCGGCGGCACTGCTGAAGTCCCCATACTGCGCTTCGCCGGGCTTTCATCGCTGGACAACACGCCCGACGACGGCCCGGCGCTGGCTGTCAATCCCGCTTTAATCGACGGCAATCTCACAGCCTCGGCCGGCCTGGATATCGGAACCTCCGGCGATCAGATCCAGTCGGTGAACATCGGGGTCGATTTCGGATTTGAGGTCGATGTCGATACCCTGTATGTGTGGGTGGATCGTCGTCTGACCAATACGGTGATCAACTCCTTTTCCTGGGATGTCTACACCAGTCCGGATAATACGGATTTGAGCACCTGGACGCTGGTCGCAACGGTTGCGCCGGCGAATTTCGGGCAGTTCGATAACCGCTTCGAGATATCCTTTCCTCAGGTGAATACACGCTTTATCAAGGTGGTAACTGCCGCGCTGTCTCCCGTGGTTCCCGGTGCCGGGACGTTTCCCAATATTTTTGTGACCGAGCTGCAGGCCTTTATCACGGCATCGGGAACAGCCTTCAATTCGCAAACCAGCATTTTGAATCAAAATTTCAATCTCGGCCTGAGAGGCAAAATCAGTGAAAAGACCCTGGCCGGCTATAACCTGTTCTATACGCAACAGGATAACGACCCGGGCAATATCACCCGGACCCAATATACCAATGGCCTTTATCTGAATCACACCTTCGATGAGACCTTTTCGGCCAACGCCAACGGTCAACGGACGGACACAACCACCGACGCTTCAGGTACCACGACCGAGGATATCTACAATTACACCTATGGGGCTTCCCTGAGGGCAAACTGGCTGGAAACGTTCAATCAGTCGCTGACGTTCAGCGGTTCATACGATGACACCGAACTGGGCTCGTCTTCACAAAATGCCCTATTCCTGCGCAATAATGCGATCCTCTATCAGGGATGGAGTGCGTTTATGGACGCCGGCTACACCTGGGAAGATCCTGTAATGGGATCCAGCGCAACCAATTTTATTTTCAGACAGGGGACCAACCTGCAGCCGAATCCCAAAATAAGCCTTGATTTGAATTTTTCCTATAAACGAACGATGAAATCCGACGACGAGCGCGGACCGAATAGCGAGACCCGTCTGGATGTGCAGGCCTTTTATGTGCCGTTTCGGAACCTGTCCTTTTTTGCCAGAATAAATACGGTGAACCGGGAAGATTCCACCGACACCTTTCAAAATTACGCGGTGAACTGGTCGCCTTTTCCGGACGGCGACCTGCAGTTTTTTTTCATCTACAACGAAATCCGGCAATCGGTAAACAATCAGAAGCAGAGGGTCATCGGACCGAGTCTGAAATGGACCATCGGCTCTCACATCTTTTTGGATATGTCCTATAATTTTACAATCAACGACTCCGATACGGAAAGAATAGAATCGAATGTATTTAGTGGAGAGTTAAGGCTGAAATTTTGAACCCGACTGCTGCATGCTCCCCTCAACCTGTTGGAAAAGCAGGCGGTTGTCGCAACGGCCGGGCTTCTTTTTGACTGTGGGCGCCAAAGCAGTTGATCGCAAAGAAAAAAGCGGTTATGCTTCAACAAGCATTTTGCGAAATTAGATGGTCAATTTACTTTTTTATGAGGAAAAACATGATGGCTAAATGGGCACATCGCACACATTTCATCGTCTGTATCCTATCCCTTATCCTTTTTTTTCTGGTTGCCTGCGCTTCCCCATACAGGGCCTCTGAAAATTACCATGACCCGGATGTCGACTTTGCGCTCCTGCGGACGATCGCCGTAATGCCGTTTTCCAATCTGACCAATGATAAGCTGGCGGGGGAAAGGGTGCGCAATACATTTATGAACAGCCTCCTTTCTACCGGAGCGCTGTATGTGATTCCCGCCGGGGAGGTCGCTCGCGGAATTTCACGCGCCGGAATCGACAACCCATGGACCCCATCCGGAGAGGAGGTCTCCAAACTGGCGGCGATTGTCGGCGCCGATTCCGTGATCACCGGTGTCGTCAACGAATATGGCGAGGTGAGGTCGGGGGCCGTGACGTCCAATGTGATTTCGGTGAGCATGCAAATGATTGAGAAAGAATCACGTAAAGTGATCTGGTCTGCATCCACCACAAAGGGCGGAATATCCGTTTGGGATCGACTTTTTGGCGGAGGCGGCGAACCCATGGAAGATGTAACTCAGGCGGCTGTCGATGACATTATCAAAAAACTTTTCTATTAGGACGGCTGTCCTTTTTTTTACAATCCTTTTCTGTTTTTCAAGTGCTGCGGCTCAAAACGACGCCGGCACCGATGCGGTCGGTGACCCGCGTATCGGTGGTCCTGAACAACTTAAAATCGCTGTTTTTCCGGTCTTTAACCTCAGCGGGAGTCCCGCACCTCTGGCCGCCATCAGCAGGCTGCTGGCCGAGGAGCTAACAGATGCGGATGCCACCTTCATTGCGGGCGAGGACCTTGACCGTGTCATTGAAAAATACCGCATTCGATATTTAGGCGGCCTGGATGGGTCGACCGCACAGTCGGTCCGGCAGGAGACCGGAGCCGACGGCGTTTTGATCACATCTTTGGAGTTATACGACGAAACAACCCCTCCCAAAATTGCGTTAACCGCCCGCTTGGTTTCAACCACGGATTCGATGGAGATTTTATGGATCGACGGTATCGGCCTGGCCGGTGACGACGCTCCGGGACTTTTGGCCCTTGGGCTGGTCAGGGACCCCCGGAAACTGACGGGAAGAGCGGTTCAGCACCTGGCATTGTCTCTGACAAATTTCCTTTCCGGAGAGGGGAGGAGAATTGATTCCCGGGCGCCCAGAGAGAAGTTCAGCCCGGAGATCCTTTACCACAGAGCGGTGCTTGCTGCCGATAAGACCCAAACAGTGGCCGTTGTGCCCTTTTTCAATCCGAGTGCACGCAGCTTCGCAGGGGAGATCCTGGCGCTGCATTTTATCAGGGAGCTCTGGGCGCATGAGAATTTCAGGGTCATTGAACCCGGGGTGGTACGACAGCAACTGCTCAAATCAAGGATTATCATGGACAGCGGCATATCCCTGGCCCAGGCCGATCTCATCGCCCATTATCTGCATGTCGACTTCATCCTAAACGGCAAGGTTATTGATTATCAGGATTATCGAGGTGACAGAGGTACAGCCAAAGTGAATTTCTCGGCCGAGCTCTTTGATAGCGTCAGCCGCGAGGTGGTCTGGTCGGTGAAGAGCTATCATGCCGGCGACGAGGGCATTTTCTTTTTTGATTGGGGCCGGGTGAATACCGCCCATGCACTGGCGGCGGATATGGTGCAGCTGGCCGTAAAGATGATTGAATAAATTTTAATCCAACCACCGCAGCCGCTTTGAATACCCACCACTAACGCGAATATCATTGATCTGGGGCGTTATTCCAGTCCGAATTTCTTAACCTGGTATCGCAGGGCGTCGTAGGTGATGTTCAACAGCTTGGCGGCCAGGGTTTTGTTGTTGTTGGCCTTTTCCAGCGCCTGGGAAATGAGATCTTTTTCAAGTGCTTCGAGGGACAGGCCTTCTTCGGGCAACATGAATTGACGGCTGGCGACCTGATGATCAGTCAAGGAATCGCTGCTAATCCACCCCGGCAGATGCTCGGGCCGAATCACATCCGTATTCTCAAGCACCACAAAACGCTCGACGAGATTTTTGAGCTCCCGCACATTGCCCGGCCAGCTGCTGTTAATCAACAGCTGCTCGGCCTCCGGCGAAAATCCTTTGATCCTTTTTTTGTTGTATTTGGCGGCAAAGTGGGACAAAAAGTGATTGGCCAGCAGCGGGATATCCTCCTTGCGTTCCCTGAGCGGAAGGATATGCAAATAAAATGTGCTCAACCGGAAGAAAAGATCTTTGCGAAACCCGCCGTCTTTGACCGCAGCGGACAGGTTGCGGTTGGTGGTTGCGATAACCGTGACATCCACCGCGATTTCACCTTTGCCGCCGAGCCGACGCACGGTTCGAGTTTCTAGTACCCGCAACAGTTTGCCCTGAAGATCGGGCTTCATATCACCGATTTCATCGAGCAGCAATGACCCGCCTTCGGCCAATTCAAACAAGCCTTTTCTTTCGGATTTGGCATCGGTAAACGAACCTTTTTCATGGCCAAAAAGCTGACTCTCCAGCAGGGTTTCGGGCATTGCCGCACAATTGACCGAAATAAAAGGGGCTTTCCACGCGGTCTGGCCACCGAACATCATATGGTGAATATGGCGGGCGATCACTTCCTTGCCGGTGCCGCTTTCTCCGGTGATGAGGATGTTGGAAACCCGTGCCTGGGCAATTTTTTCAATTTTGGCCAACAATTCCTTAATGGCGAAGGATTCTCCGATAATATCCTTTTCAAAAACCTCGGAATACGCTTTGCGCAGATAAACGACTTCGTGTTTGAGATTTTCCCTTTCGATGATGTTGCCGATGACAATTTTGACCTCATCGGTGTTAAACGGCTTGGTCAGATAATCCGCGGCACCCAGCTTCATGGCCTTGACCGCCGATTCGGCGGTGTCATCGGCCGTCAGCATAACGACCTGGGTATTGATGTCGCTGCGTTTGATGTCTTCCAGAATCTCGATTCCACTGCGGGTGGGCATGCGGATATCCAGCAGGACCACATCCGGATTAAAGGCCTTGATCTTTTCGATGGCGCCCTCGCACTCGTTTTCTGAAAAGACTTCATAATTTTCGGCGCTCAGGGTCTTGGCCAGCACGGTGACAATGAGTTCTTCATCGTCCAGTAAAAACACCCTGCCTTTTTTTTTCATGCCTTTTTTTCCTTTCCTGCTGCTGCTTTACGCGCGGGAATCACAATCGTAAAGACCGTGCCTTTGCCCGGCGCGCTTTCAACGCTGATACTGCCTTCGTGCTGATCCACCAGTCTCTGGCAGATTGAAAGTCCCAAGCCGGAGCCTTTGCGTTTGGTGGTATAAAACGGCTGAAAGATCTGATCCATCATAAGCGGCTCCATGCCCTTGCCGCTGTCGGAAATGGCGATGCGCAGCATATGGTCGCTGTCGTCCAGAAGCGTTTTGACCGCCAGGGCACCGCCTTTAGGCATGGCTTCGATGGCATTGAACATCAGATTCAAAAATACCTGTTGCAGTTGCATCGGGTCGGCTATGATTTCATGGAGGTCCGGGTCAAAATCTTTTAACACGTTGATGCTCTTTGAACCGCCGGACGACAGAGACGGATGCTTCAGCGATAGGGTGATGGCCTTGTCGAGCAAATCGTTCACGTCGGTAGGCATCAGCTGGAGCTTGGGCGGTTTGGCGAAATTGAGCAGACTTTTGAGCAGGATATCAATGCGCTTGATTTCATCGACGGCCTTTACGATCAGCGAGCGGTCATCTTCAGCGATGGCGGAGGTTTCCACCAGCACCTGAATCGAGCCCTTGATGCCGGCCAGAGGGTTTTTGATTTCATGGGCCAGCCCGGCGGCCAGCTCCCCCACCATTTTCAACTGTTCGGCACGCTGCAAAGCCTCCTCCGTACGTTTGCGCTGGGTAATATCGCGGATAACGTGGATCACCCCGCTTAACTGGCCACTGTTGTCGTAAAGCGGCATGGCCCGGATCTCTAGAAATTTTGACAGATGCGGCTCAAACATTTCAAAGCCAATCGGTTTTTCGGTTTCCAGGCACGCGCAGCTCGGGCAGTTTTCCGGCGGATGATCGGTGCCGTGATAGTAACGGTAGCATTTGGCCTTTTGTTCCTCCAGAAGGGGCAACCCCAGAATTTTCTCGGCGGCTTTGTTGGCCCGCACGATATTGTAGTTTTTGTCATGAATCGTAATCATGTCGGTAATGGCATTAAACGTGTCCTCCCACTCGATTTTGGCCTGAATCAGCATGCCTTCCATTTGCTTGCGTTCGGAAATGTCGCGGTCGATGGCCAGAATATACTTGCGGCCCATATATTCGATCAGCCCTGCGCTGATTTCCACGGGAAAGAGCGATCCGTCTTTTCTGACATGGTTGATCTCGTCCTGGATCCACTCCCCTTTCATCATGCGCTCGATACGTTGCGGGGCTTCGGTGGCGGCATCGGGGGCATCCAGATCTTTGATCAGATTGAGTTTCAACAGCTCCTCGAGACTGTATCCATGCATCTCGGCGGCCGCCGGATTGGCATCCACAATATCACCGGCCCTTTGGCCCTCGATATCGACAATAAAAATGGCATCACCGGCGCTCTCAAACAGCGCGCGGTAACGCCTCTCGCTTTCCTGAATCCGGTGCAGATTTTCTTTGAGCGCATCCAGCATTTCGTTAAAAGAGGTGGCCACTTCGCCGTACTCATCCTTTAATCCCTCGACCCGATAGCTCATATCACCGCTTTTTAGTTTGCGGGTGGCCGCCAACAGCACCTGCACCGGCTGGGTAAATTCTCTGATCAGCACCGAGAAGAGGCCGGCGGCGATAAAGGGCGTCAATATCACCATGGCATACAATATCAATTTTGATCGGGAAATATGTTCCAGGGAAGCGCTGGTTTTGTCCGCCAGTTTGCTGTTGGCAATGTGCACCATATGGTTGACCTGGGTGACCAGCGTCTGTCCGGTCTGAAAGGCCGTGTCGCCCTCCTGCATCCGCAGGGCGGGATCGTCTTTGAACTTCAGAATTTTTGCGATCGAATTCTTATAGAACTCCACACCGTTGTTTAAATTCTTGAGCCGCTGGATCACATTGGCCGAGTGATGGCAATCAAAACAGGTGATGGATATCCTGTGGAGGTTGTTGACATCGGTTTCAATTTTTTGCGGGCTGCTCTCATAGCGGGTTCCCATCAGGTAAATGTCGGACTGCACATTTTTGATCTGGATCAGCAGGTGCTCGCGCAGGATTTCAACCTGATGCAGTTTAATCAGGTGATCCAGTTCGGATGTGGCGGTTTCAATCGTTGCGATAATATAGATGCCGCCGGCCATTAACATCAGGCAAATCAGACCGACCAGGATAAATATTTTTTTCTTCATGAGGATTCTGCTTTTTCAAACATTAAAGGGTTTAATTTTAATCGATTCCCCCCACGCCGCAGGCGCCGGGAACCATCGGGGCTAATCTTTGGCGCCGGTGCGCTTCGTGGGGTCATGGAAATATAAGTATTTAAACAGGGCTTCAGGCCCATGGCAATCTTTGCACATCAGGTGAAAAGAAGAGGTTCTCAGGAAACTGTTCATTACCGAACCTTCGCTTTCAGTGTGCGTGTTATTTTGAGGTAATTTTGAATCCCATAGATGAACATTGTGGCATGAGGCGCACGAAAGGTTGCCGACCATCGTGGGCTTAGCGGTGGTTTTGTCAAAAAGGGGCAGATATTTGTCCTCGACCCTGGTGTTTTTACGTGTGTTGATGATCACGACATTGTCTGGATGTGAAGCAATCAGCGGGACTTTTTTATTTGCCGGTCCCAATTTTGAGTGGCAGGAGCGGCACATCTGTTCGATGAGATCGCCGCCCCCTGAAAGCCGACGGGCCCACAATTTGACCGGCGTCTGGCTGTTGTGGACCAGGTGGCAGGTCCCGCAGACGCCGGATTCAGTCGGGATCTGGTCTAAACTGTTTCGCGAAGCCGGTGCGCTGATCAGAAGATCGTGGTCGGTTTTTTCGACCGTGCGCTGTTGCGGATGGCAGTTTTCGCAAAGTTTGGGCTCCGGTGAATTCGCTATTCTTAAAAAGCTGTTTTGCGCGTTTCCTTCCATGTTAAAATGATTTTCTGCAGTTTCATCGGGCGATGGGCTCCAGCGATGGGGGTCATGGCAGGTCTGGCAGGTCAGCAGCCCGGCTTCCAGTGCCTGACCGTCTTTGGTAAAAAGCGGCAGCGTGGTGGAAAATTCCTTTTCCGCCGGCGTGATGTTTAACGGATGTGAATAGCCGGTCAGCACTTTTTTCGCGGCGACACCGGCGGCATTATGGCAGCCGATACACAAAGCCTGCACGCCTTCTTTTTGGGGGTCCGTTATTTCGCGGGCCCACAGAAATGTTTTTTGGGCGTTATGCGCCAGATGGCAACTTCCGCATAGCCCGGATTGGGCAGCTGTCTGGCCCAGAAGATTTTTACCAGCGGGCGCCGATTGACTCAGATCGTGTTCGGTGTCGGCAATCTGAAATTTTTCCTGGTGACACTCATTGCAGATTTGCGGTGATGGTTCTCTTAAAAAGGAGCCGAACCGTTTTTGAGCTTCCGGGTCTTGCACGGCGGGTTCAGCGGCGGATGAAACCGGTTGCCAGCGATGAGGATCGTGACAGGTCTGGCAGGTGATGGCCCCTTTTAACGAAATTTTCCCCTGCCGGTCAAAGAGCGGCAAGGCCGGTGTCAATCCTTTATCAGTCGGTAAGATGTGGGTGGGATGATTATAGCCCTTGTTTACTTTTTTCTGGGCAATGCCGGTTTCATTGTGACAGCTGATGCACAGGCTCTCTGCACCCTTCTGACTGTCTTCCGTCAAAGATGCCCGCGCCCACAGAAAGTTTTTTTGCGGGCCGTGCACCAGATGGCAACTTCCGCAAAGCCCTGATTCTGCAGGTGTCTGGTTTAAGATGTTTTTTTCAGCCGGCGCCGAGGCGCTCAAGTTGTGTCTGGTATCAGCGATCAAAAATTTATCACGATGACACTCTTTGCAGATCTGGGGTGATGATTTTCTCAGCAGGGATTTGATCTTCTTCTGGTTGTCTGCTGCCTGCGTATCCGCCGGTTGCGGCGGGGATTGATGGGTCTCGTGGCAGGTTGAGCACGTCATTTTGCCGTCGATATCTCGAACCCCGTTGGCGTCGTATAAAGGAAGGCGCAATTCCTCCTTCTGCACACTGATGGTTGTTCGTAAGGAATCGGTCTCGCTTTTTGCAAAAGGGTAGACGCTCAGCGGATGGGTGGTGCCGATTAAATTGACCTTTTCGGCCACCCGGCCTTTGCTGTGACAGCTCATGCAAAGTTGCGCCGTAAAATCTCCTTCGCCGGACAGGGGTCGCGCGGGCTTGTGCGGCAGGTGGCAGGCCGAGCAAACCCCGGCCTCGGCCGCTGTTTTGCCTTCCAGGTTTTTTTCCCCGGGCGCCGAGACCGCCAGGTTGTGTTTGGTCTCGGCAATATATTTTTTATCCGGATGACAGAGCAGGCAAAACTGGTCCTTTTCGCCTTTTTTCATGACCAGCAGCCGGGGTTCGGCCTTGTTTTTGTGAACCCGGTGGCAGGTCTGGCAGATAATTTCACCGTTTTTACCCCGCCGGGCCCCGTTTTGCTCCAGCCAGGCCGGTATCGTGGCGGTCTTCGGTGCCACATTGACCACATGAACCGGCCGCTTCTGGCCGTCGGGGGCCAGTGAACTCAGATCCCGGTGACACGCCAGGCACAGGCTGGAATCGTCGGAGGGTTTCACCAGCAGGCTTTTGGTGGGCGATCCATGGACCACGTGGCAGGACTGGCAAACCAGCTGGTTGGGGTTTTCTCCCACCTTGGCCTTCAGGTCGATCAGCTGCCGGGGAATCGGTTTTTTGAAACTGCCCAGCGGATGATTGCCGGCGGCAATTCCCCCGGACCAATCACCGTGGCATTGCGGGCACATGGCGGAATTGCGATTGGAAACGCGCATAAAGAAAATTTCCCTGGATTCCGGGCCGCTCGGCAGTGCGTGAGGCGTATGGCAGGTGGCACAGTTCATCTTGCCCTCTTCATCCAATGGGAACGACTTGGGAATCGGCATGTTGACCGGCGGCCGTGCGTCGTGGGTATGCTGGCGGTTATGGTAGGCCCAGGCCCTTGAGTCGGCCACGCTGCCGTCGTGACAGGAATAACACATTTCGGGTGTGGCCACCATTTTTTCAGCGGTGTAGGCTGCCAGCTCCGAGCTGCGGCCTTCGATAAAAAATGTGTCAACCCAACGGTAGTGACAAATTGCACAGGCCTTGGCCGAGTTCGGGTTGCTGGGCGGCTCTATGGTTGTCTGGGCATTGGATATATTCAGCCACAAAAGGACACCCATCCCCAGCAGCATCAGCCGTTTGGTTCCAATCATTACCCATTGTCGAAACTGAGTGAGTTTAAATCGCCTTAAAATAAACAAAGAATGCTTACCTAATCTTCGGTATTGCCCGAGGGCCCTACTTTAAATTGAATACACTGATTTTATTGGCCAGCATTTCGACCACGTAGAGTCGGTTTAAGTGGTCGATGTACAGGCCGGCAGGCGTCTTAAATTTTTTAACGGTTTTGGTTCGAGGGTCTCCCAGCGCGGCCTGGAAACCGCCGTCCGCATCAAACACCTGGACAACCCCTAGATAACTGTCGCTGACAAATACGCGGTTTTGCTGATCAATGGCCACTCCTTTGGGGCGGTAAAATTCCCCTTTTTCTACACCCCAGCTCCCGATAAAATTGACAAACAAACCTTCAGGATTCAAAATCTGAACCCGGGTGTTGATGACTTCCACCACGTAAAGGTATTTAGCGCGGTCTAAAGCGATCAGAAACGGATAATTGAAGTTGCGTTTATCGCTGCCCGGTGTGCCGTAAGTTCCAATCAGCTGCAGACTTGACAGATCGTACACCAGGATACGGTGGTTGTCATTGTCGACGACATAGCACCGGTTTCGGCCTGTATCTACAGCAACATCGGTGGGGTCGGCCGGTTTGTTCTTCGTTCCGGAGATGTTTATCTTGGAGATAAAGGCGCCCTGCGGCGAAAAAATTTGCATTCGGTGGTTGCCGGAATCTGCCACGTATATATTGCCGTTGCCATCCAGATCGATTCCCAGCGGAAAGCGCAGCTGACCGCTTTCAGATCCCGGGCTGCCGAAAGAAGACATCAGCTGTCCGCGCGGATCGAAAATTCTGATTCGGTGGTTGACCCCGTCGACGACGTAGATGCGCCCGTCCTTTGAAACCGCCACATCGCTGGGCTGATTGAGCTGGTCCCGCGCTTCAAACAGAAGCTGCGCTTCTATCAGGCGGATGCCGTGGCCGGGGCTGGCCATCACCAGGAGATTTACGATAAACAGGCTAAAAAATATGCTGACTTGGCGGATTCGGCCCATGAAAAATTCCAGAATGCTCAAATTTAAGGCCGCAGCACTTGCGGGAAGTAAAAGGTTTCGTACTTGGTGACCAGGCCTTTAATATTCAACAGGATTAAGTGATTGGTCGTTTTTTCATCAAATCCCAGCTGGCGAAAATTCAGGATACTCTTGGAAGAATGACATTCGTCGCAGGCCACGCTGATTTCTTTTTTCGCAGTTTGACGATGAAAATAATCGAGCGCTTTTGCTTTCTGATCGGCGGTCAGCTTTTTTTCCGTTAAGACAAATTCTTTTGCCTGGCGGATATCTTCGGAATCAATCACCAACTCACGGTGGCCGTCGTCTTTGGCGAAAACAGCGATCCTGGATATAAAGTGTTCGGATGTCAGGGTTTTTGCAGTTTTGGGATTATAAAAGGTTCCAAAGGGTTCACCGCTGAACGTCGCATTTTCCGTATTGTTCCAGTCATAGGTGACACTCGCAATGCCTTCCTTTTTAAAGTGACATACTTCGCAAAGCATAAAACCGGTATGCATGTTTAAAAGCGCTCTTACCAGTTTATTCTCACTGTGGGGGTATAAAGGATGGCAGACCCGGCAGGCGGTTTCATCATCCAACCGGGTGATGAAAGATTGTTCATTCTTGTGAAAAGACTTCAGAGGGTAATTTCTCACCCGGTCTTTTTCCTTTATTTTGAGGTGACACTCGGTGTTGCAATTCACAGCGATTTCCCCGGTATGCGGGACCTGCGTGATGCGGTTATGGCACTTGCGGCAGTCTATTTTGCCGTGAGCCGAGCGGGCATATTTGGCCTCATCGATATGAAGCACTTTCAATCCGTCATTTTTTTCATGCCGCACGAGGCCGGGATACTGATGACAGGTCAGACAGCCGCCTTCGTCAAGTGCAAAGCAGACAGGGGCATTGTCAAAGCCCATGCCGCCCCAAAATATGACCAACAACAAGAAAATAACCTGTTTCATTTTTTTTAACCACGCTGTGTTAAATCGATTATGATAATAACGACCGGCTCTCTGTGGTCTTTAATGTGTTGAATCGGTTAAATCCCCATTGATAGAGAGGCAATTACCATACCAAACCCTGCGCAGCGATTTCATTTTAAGGCCCCGATTCATTTTTTGCATTTGCTTTTCCACAAAAATGACTTTTCGTGCATGTTGGCTGTAATTTTATCGCAGGCATTGGGGTCGAAAATTGATACGGATCGGAGCTGAAACGATCATGATCCGGTGAAATCACCAATTGAACCTGGTGATTTCACCAAATTTCTTGAGATTAGACAACTCTATAAAGCATTTTTTGAGCTTAAATTCAATGTTTTTCAAGGATCGCCCTGCCTTTCTTTGTCTGGCACACTCATTGCAGATAGACGTACAATTCATAACAATTGCCTGAAGCCGTATCTCACAACCCATCACAATTCATGTACCGTGCCATATACCTCCTTGGAACAAACCGCCAGCGGGTGGATTCGGCTGGCTGCCACTTTATCATGAGGCTTGGAAAATTATGCCATTAAAACAGATGCTTAAATTCATTGGTTTCCGGTTTGCCGGCCTGTTGTTGCTGACGCTTTTGTTGCCGCTGAATCTGGGTGCCGCCGATATCGGAAACTGTTTGTTGTGTCACAAGTACCCTGGCCTCAGCAGGGTCGATGAAAATGGCAACTTTCGCCTGTTTTATGTCAACGAGGATATCTTTCACCAGAGCGTTCACCTTAAGGTGAAATGCGAGGGCTGCCATACCGACGTCCAAAAGATTCCCCACGACCCCGTTAAAAAAGTGGACTGCTTCATCCAGTGTCATATTATCGAACCTTCCAGTGAACAAAAATTTTCCCACAAAGATGTTCAGTCATTTTTGGAATCCAGCGTTCATGCCAAAATCGATAAAAACGGCAGCCTCAAGAAATTTTCCGAAGACATGCCCACATGTTTGGACTGCCATGACAATCCCCTGTACCGACCGCTTTCATTTTTCAAGACGGTGCGGGCCGGCATCTCCGAGACCGCCACCGGGCGCTGCCGGGTATGTCACAAAAAGGATGAATTTATCTATCGATTTTACAATCATGTCACGACCCGGCTGCACAAGATTCGCAATCCCCGCAACGTGGCCGAGGTATGTGCCCGCTGCCACGACAATCCGGAAATCGTGCAACGTCACGACCTGGGAACCCGGGCGGGCTATTCTTACGGCGAGACCTTTCACGGCAAGGCGGCTTATTATCTGAGCGAACGGGTCCCCGATTGTCTGGACTGTCACGTTAACCAGGGTCAATCGGTGCACCAGATGCTGAGCGCCGAGAACCCGAACTCCATTACCCATAAAAACAACAAGGACCTGATCTGCTCGAATCTGGACTGCCATCCCAAGGCAACTCCCGGAATGGCCAATTACAGGGTGCATCCCGAGTTCAATCTGGATAAAAGCCCTGCGAAGTATTATTTCACCGTGTTTTTTCTGGTGCTTGCCGGAGGAACGCTCTTGCCTTTGATGGGGATTATGGGCCTGGATTTGATCCGGCGGTTGTTTCCCCATGCCGCCCTGAAACGGAGGAAAAAGCGGTGAAACCCCAAAACATGATCAAAGAAAAGGACGGCAAACGATATTTCTTCAGGTTTACGCTGAATCAACGCCTGCAGCATATCACCATGGCCTCCTGCGTGATTGTGCTGATACTGACCGGCATGCCGCTTAAGTTTAAACAGGCCTTCTGGGCACCCTACCTTTATAACCTGTTTGGGGGAATTCATGTGGCCCCGATCGTGCACAAAGTCGCCGGCACGACCCTGCTGCTGCTGTTTGCCTACCATCTGGGTTATGTGTTTGTGACGATCTTCAAAAATCATATTATACCCCTCAGGCAAAAGGGCCAGTTGACTGTGGGCAATTTAATTAAAACGCTGATTAATCTGCCAATCATGCCCAATATCAAGGATCTTGAAGATATCCGCGACCTCTTGAAATATTTGCTGTTTATTTCCGACAAGCCTCCGGAGGGCGCCCAGTTTACGTGGAAGGAAAAATTTGATTACTGGGCACCTTTCTGGGGCATCGTTATTATCGGGTCTTCGGGCCTGATCATGTGGAACAAGGAGCTGATTACCCGATTTCTGCCCGGCGAGGTTATTAACTTCGCCCTGATCGCCCACAGCGATGAGGCCCTGCTGGCCATGCTCTTTTTGTTCATCTGGCATTTTTATAACGTGCATTTCTCCTTATCCGTTTTTCCGATGGGCACGGTTTTTCTGACCGGATATCTTTCGGAAGAACAGATGGCCGAGGAGCATTATCAACAGTACCGGGAAGTGATGACTGCTGCCGGACTTCAAGACCAAATGCTGCCGCCACACGGCACCCGGCCGCAGAAAGGCGATAGAGAGGCCATCCCGGCGCCCGTAGAAGATTCGGTACCCGATTTTTCCGGGGAGGCTAAAGTGACGGATAATTAGGACACATCTGATGAAAAAAATTCTAGCAAAATTATATATTCTGGTCGGTTTGGTTGCGACGGTATTTTTCACTATCTTGATCTGGAACCTGACCTTCGGCAAAATTGTCAAAGAATATCACAACCGCCGGCAGACTGAGGTCATCATCAAAGACCAAGCCCTGGCAAAGCAGGTAAAAGAAAAGGCGGAGGCCACTTTCAAAGAAGCGATTCTTGAAAGTGAAGAGACCGTAAAGCACTATCTCGGTTACCGGATTCTGGAACAGCGGTTTATCAAAGGTCACTTTCATCACATCGATTTTGATTTCAAGCCGGACAATCGCAATTACTGCATTGAGTGCCACGGAGACATTCCCCATGACAAGATCAAGCAACTGCGTGCATTTGATAACATGCATGCGTCTTTTATTGCCTGCCAGACCTGCCACATGCGTCTTGAGGGAGAAGCCAAGACCGGCGTATTCAAATGGTATGACCGCGAAAGCGGCGAGATTATCCCCAGCCCGGTCAAGGAGGGTGTTCTTCCCGGCACCTATAATGCCAAAATTCTGCCCTTTGAGCGGACCAACGGGATCCTTCAGGCAGTTGATACCCCTGAAAGAATTGCTTTTGCCCGGGAATACCGGCAAACAGAAGCCACCCTGTCCGAGGTACAAAAGTCAAAAGCGAAGAAGATCATCCATAATATGGTAAGCCAAAAACCCTATATGTGTGAAGAGTGTCATCAAAAAGAGGCTCCGCTCCTGCCGCTCAAGGAACTGGGATATCCGCCCCATCGAATTGATGCCTTTGTCAGCACAGAAGTCATCGGAATGATTAAAAAGTACACCGAGTTTTATATCCCGCTGCTTTTGGAGCCCGGGGTTGGATCAAAGCTGCCAGAATCCCCGCCGGATTCGACGAGCCCGGAGGGTGCGGCGCAATAATTTGGGAATTTACCGTCGCCAACGGAGGGCCTCAGGTCGGAGGTTTGCAATGCTGCCGGTTAATTTAAACAACATTCGGAGTTTCATATTGGCGGTCATTTTGTTGTTGCTGACCCCGGCCGCAGCTGTCTTTTCACAATCGGACACGCGGGCCGATACCGAAAACTGCCTGCTGTGCCATCGTTATCCCAACATGGGCCGCTACGATGAATCCGGCCAAAAGCGTGTCTATTACGTAAATGCGCAAAACTACGCCCGCTCGGTACACGGAAAGATCAAGTGCAAAAACTGCCACATCGGCCTGGACCGAATCCCGCACACCGATGTCAAGAAGGTGGACTGCGCGACCCAATGCCATATTAAAGAGCCCTCGACCAACCTGGAATTTTCCCACGCCAACATGATCCAAAAATATGAGGCCAGCGTTCATGGCCGGGGAACCCCGGAAAACCCGAAGCCCTATCCTGAAGATCTGCCGACCTGCAAGGATTGTCATGATAATCGGATGTACAATTCTTTCGACGGGCAATGGGGCCTTAGCGCGGCCATGTTCAATGAAACACTGGCTCGATGTCTGGGATGTCATGTAAAAGAAAAGTGGGCGCAGGATTTTTATTCCCATTTTACGCATCGGATGCGAAAGCGCCGTGCACCGGCAGAGGTGGTCAGATTATGTACCCGTTGCCATGAAGATCGGAATAAAATGGCGCGCCATGGCATAGAGAGCATTGAAACTTTCAAAGATACGTTTCATTGGATTGAAATAAAGTTCGGGGTTAAAAACGCTCCGGACTGCATCAGCTGCCACGTGCCGCTGGGGTATGCGACCCATGACATCCGCCCGCGCACCGATCCGATTTCGCCGATTAACGAACGTAATCGTGTTCAGACCTGCAGCAACCAGGGGGGCGTGCAGGTCTGTCACCCCGCGGCAAAGGCCAAGTTCGCCACCGGAAGGGTTCATGCTTACGGGACCAAAGCCCAGATGCTGGCCGGCAAGGTTGACAAGGAATTCGATGACCTCGAACTGGGTCGCGTTCTGGAACGGGCCGAAGTGGATATTTCACCGGAAGAGTTGTTTCGTTTCAAGGTTTTACAATTGATCAAGCTGATTTATAAAATCATGATCGGCGGCACCATCCTGTTTATGGGCCTGCATCAGTGGCTGGATTTTTTAAGCGCTAAAAGAAAAAAGAGAAGTTCACCCTGACGCAATCGGGTCTTAATCGCCGGGCAACTGTTTTATTATTAAAGTAGGTCTTTATCATGGGAAACAATCAATTGGCGCTCGAGAATGAAACGGACATGCCGTCTGAAGCGGTTGCTGCTGAACGTTATTTTGTGCGGCTCAACTTTTCTGAAAGAGTGCAGCATGTGATCTTTGCCGGCTGCTTTTTCGTTCTCGTGATCACCGGTTTTATGCTGAAATTGCCCGAAAGCTTCCTGGCGGTTCTGGGAGATGCCGGAGATGTATTGTTTCGTTATCGAAGGCTTTTACATCGCTCCGCCGGCACCCTGATGATTCTGGTGGGCGCTTACCACCTCTATTATCTGTTATTAAAACCGGCAGGTCGTCGTTGGCTGTTTGACATGCTGCCGCGGTTTAAGGATTTAAAGGACATGCGCGACAATTTACTTTACTTTTTCAATATAAAAAAGGAGCCGCCTGAATTTGATCGCTTCTGCTACAAACATAAAATAGAGTACGGTGCGCTGATCGTCGGAACCACGATCATGTCCTTAACCGGCATCATCCTATGGACGCAATATGGGTGGAATAAATTTATCGTGGATATTGCAGCGCTTGTCCATGGTATGGAGGCCATCCTGGCCTGCCTGGCGATAATGATCTGGCATTTTTACGAAATTCATTTTCGGCCGCATAAATCTCCGCTTGATGATTTATGGATTACCGGTGTCATCAGTGAAGCGGAGATGAAAGAAGAATACATGCTGCATTATAAAAAAATCATGAACGATCCTGAGTTGCAGAAAATATTTATCAAAGGGCGTGCAGGTGAAAAATAAAATCCGTGTATTTGCGATAAAAGCCATATTTGTATTGCCGCTGGTTGTGTTCGGCTTCTGGCTCATCCAGATGCTTTATTTTCCCGAAGCAAAAGCCAGGAAATCCGAACTGCCCCTGAAAACCATCGGCAGTGATTTGATGTTTAGAAAAATATGGCAGGAAACCGAACCGGTTTCGAGCAGCCATTTTCACATGGTCGATACATCTATTTTTCAGCCCGCTCCCTACGAACCGATATGCCGGACCTGTCATGGGACTTATGCGCACAGCAAGGAAAAGAAGGTTCGATCTTTACTGAATTTTCATGAAGGATTTCTGGCCTGTGCGGTATGCCACGTTCGCAAAGAGCCTGCCGATGAAACATTTTCCTTTGTCTGGGTTGATTATGAGACCGGCAGAACCTCCATGGCGGTTGAAGGAGAATACGGCAAATTCCCGGCAAAAATTTTTCCCCGAAAGGTCTCCATCGGCGGGCGGGAGAGTATCATTCAGCCGATCAGCGAAAAGGCGGCTCAGGAATACTTAAAATACAAGGATCGGTTTTCGCCCGACCAGGTTGCTCGTGCAAAAGCCAAACTGCATGAAAACATCTCAAAAAAGCCCGTACTCTGTATCGAGTGTCATCGGAAAGAGGGGTACTTAAATTTCGCCGAAATGGGCTTCCCTCAGAATCGTGTCGATCATTTGGTTTCCTCGGAAGTTGCGACCATGATTGAAAAGTATGAAACGTTTTATCTGCCCGAAGTGATGAATTTCGGCAATCAATAAATGTCGATGCCCGGGACGCCATTTTTCCGCAGGCCGATCACAGGCGCAGTTCCGGGTATTTGCTCATGTCTCGCATGGGATGGCATCTGACGCACATGTTATCCGTCAAACGATGTCGGAATTTTTCATCGGCACCGATTGCGCCTTCGCGTTTATCGGGAATCACTCCTTTTTGATGGGGGTTATGGCAGGTTGCGCAGGTAATTTTTCCATCCGGATCCAGCGGCAAAATGATATGGTACTTGTCCTTCAGCTCTTCAATTGTTTTTAATATGTCCAGGGGCGGCTTGCGCAGGTGCCGGGTGTGCCAAAGGTTTTCGGTTATTCTGCTGTGGCATCCGAGGCAAATCTGCTCCGCGTTTGCGAGAAGTTTTACGTCTTCATAGTTGGCGCGGTTTTCATCGGGGACTTCACTGTGGCAGAACAGACATTTTGCTTCGATAATTTGTTTTCTAGAATCTAGTTGCAGATGCGGGTTATATTTGCGATATTCGTTGATATCGTGACAGTCAAAACAGAGATCCGTTCTATTCTGATAGGGTGCACCCCTCAGAAATTTGTTTTCTTTTAAAAATATTTTTTCTCTCGGTTTATCGTGGCATTGGCTAAAGATTTGATGACACGTCGCACAGGTGACTTTTCCGTCCTGTAATGGCAGCGTGGTGGGAATTCGTCGCTTCAGATTTTCAGAAGGTTCCAAATCAACCGGATGAGGGTAATTTTTTTCAGTGTTGTAATGGCAGCGACATAATTTCTTGAAATCACCACCGTACCTCAAGAATTTCGGTCCTCTTTTGGGGGGAACATCAACGTGGCATTCGGTGCAGTATTTGGCGGAATAATGAACATCGGTCGTAATTGGCAGCTGTGAAGCTTTTTCCGCCTCCGGCTCCTGGGGCGCGCTTTTTGCGGTGAACGGGGTGCCGACTTTGCCAAAGCGGGTGTCTTTGGCTTCATAGGTACAGCCCAGGTCGAAAAGGGCGATCATCAATGCTATGGCCGTTAATTTTTTCATAAGATTTTTGCTTGCAAAGCATGCTACACAGTGGTACCTTCTGTCAACTAGCAACTGTCAATGGCCCATAGATAGACATTTGATACCACAAGTCGTCGACAAGGTAAACAGTAAGGCGGCGCTGTTTTTCTGTAAATCCCAAATCGGGTATAGAGGCGCCCGGGCTTAAAATGAGCCGTATTCTAAAAAAAATAAGGATCTCTATCTTCGCGGCGTTGTTGGTGGCGGGCATAACCATACTTTTGTTATCCGCATCGCCGACTGAAGCGGCTGACGAATATAACTGCCTCATGTGCCACAAACATCGATCGACGGGCAGGATCGATGAAAACGGCAAACGCTGGAACTATAATGTCGATGAATTTCTTTATAATCACAGCGTGCATCGAAGCATCGAATGCCGCGACTGCCATACCTATATTACCAAAGTCCCGCACGATCCGGTTACGCAAAAGGTTGACTGTGCCAATCAGTGTCATATCAAACCACCGTTCGCTCAAGAAAAATTTTCCCATGAAAAAATCATCGGCATTTACAATCAGAGTGCCCACGGCATCGGAGCCGAAGATTCGGATGAGCTAAAAAACGCCAAGCCCTATTGCAAGTATTGCCATTCGAATCCGATGTACACCCGAATGTCCGAAACGGCTGTTCCTTACAGGGAGACGCTGCAGCGTTGTTTTAACTGCCATCCGGAGCGAGGCGTCGTTCAGGCCTACAGGCACATCACCCATCGGCTGCGCAAGAAGACGTCACGGGCCTCACAGGAAATCGTCCAGTTATGTGCCACCTGCCATCAGGACGTCGAGTTAATGAAAAAGCTAAATGTTTCCGAACGAGCCATAACCGCAGTGGAAAGCTACAATCGCTCCATACATGGCAAACTGGTGCAATTGGGCTCCCAGAAAGCCGCGAATTGTATCAGCTGCCATGCTTCCAATGCGCTGCATGATATCTATAAGAAAGACGACCCAAGGGCCACCATCTATAAGGACAACATTTTAAACACATGCCGCCAATGTCACGAAAAGACAAATAACTGGTTTATCAAGATTGCGGTTCATCCCAGTGAAGAGCACGGGCGCAACCCGATTATCTATCTGGTGAGCATTTTCTTTCGAGTGGTCCTGTATGGTGCGGTATTCAGCATGGTGGGTTTGATGCTCTTCGAAACATTCGGACGGTGGACAGACGGCATTAAATTTTTGCTCAGAGGCGGTACCAGCTGGCGGGGGCAATCAAGGCGCAGGTCCAAAAAAGAAAAATAAGCAGGAAGTATGTCGACCTTTTCTAAAGTGATTTCAAAGATGACGGAGATCGGCGCTCGTCAAAAGGCGGAGGCGGCGGAATATTTTACCCATGTGGACGGGGTCGGACCCGTTCCCCGGGATATCTACAAATATGTAAAATCGAATCCGTATGGTGATCTGCCGCGCTATTCGGCTCACATCGTGATCCAGCATCTGCTGGTTTTCATTACCTTCATATTGCTGGCTGCCACGGGTTTGCCCATCTATTTCAGCGATGTGTTCTGGGCGTCCTATTTCGTATCCCTTTTCGGCGGCATTGATGTCGCAAGGCTCATTCATCGAATCGCGGCATTTGTGATGATGTTTGCGGCTGCCTATCACATTGTCACCATCGCTGCCGGAACGGTTCGCAAAATCCGCCGGCATGAATTTGATTATAAAAGAACCCAGCTGCCCCGATTAAAAGATCTTTTTGATATCATCCATGACATTAAATATTTTCTGGGACGCGAGCCGTATCGACCCAAAATGGAAAAATTCATGTACAAGCAAAAGGCGCACTATCTGGCCATTATCTGGGGAAACTTTGTCTTGATTGCCGCCGGATCGGCGCTCCTGTTTCCCGATATCATGGCCAGATTATTTCCTGAAACGCTGGGTAGAATACTGCCGCTGGGCGGGATTGATGCCGATTCGTATTCTGCTTTTTTTCAGGATCTGGCGCGGCTCATGCACGCCGATGAAGCGGTCATGGCTTTAATTCTGCTGGCATTCTGGCATTGGACCAATGTCCACCTGGTGCCCGGCAGATTTCCGATCCAGTGGACTTTTTTAACCGGAAAAATCACACGCGAGCATCAGATCGAAGAGCATTTTTTGGAATACCTGCATAACCTCAGGGAAATACCCGAGGAGAGGGAATATTTAAAAAACCTTTTGAAGGAATTGAAAATCGACGGTTCAAAAACGCTTTCAACCGGCGATCAAAATGCATCTTTTTCACAACCGGTTGGAGCCGGACCGGTAGAAAAGACATGAGGAGTCGATAAAACGTGGCGGGGCAACCCAAAAGATTAAATCATCCCCTGATATCCTATTTGCTGGGATTCATTCTACTGGTGCTTGCCCTGGTGGTTTTTGGGGGTGTTGTTCACCATCTGACGCTCTCCCATCACGGGCCCGGTTTATTGCGAGCGCTGCTGGAAAAGCATCAGGAGGGCCAGAAATCGGATCTCCTCATTGAGGCCCGGCGTCTTGAGGAAATTGAGAAGCACCGGCATTTTCACCTTGTGGTTGATGACGCCCCGCAGCTGCCCGAGGAATTTCGGCCCGTATGTTTCATCTGTCACTCCGATCTGCCCCACAGTAAAAACAAACGGGTCCGGTCGCTGATGAATCTTCACACTCAGTTTTTCGCGTGTGAGACCTGTCATATCAAAGAGAAACCGGAAACGACGATTGTTTATAAATGGTATAATCCTCTGGATTCCAATCCGCCGGGCCCTTTTTACGGCACCAGCTATGACCCGGATTCAGGCAGTCTCTCCCTTGGCAAGGATCTCATTTCTAAGATTGCGCCTTACTATAAATCGGAAAAAGACGGTAAAGTCTGGTCGGCGATCCAGATCCAGGATGCGCCCATGGCCAGGGACTATGTGAGAGTAAGAGATCGACTCAGCCCCGAGCAAAGGGAAGGAATCAAGAATAAATTTCATGAAAACATCAAACCCAAAGGGCATGAATGCAATCAATGCCATACGGAAAACAGTATTCTTGATTTTGAGCAGCTGGGCTTCGTCGAAAACCGGATTGACAATTTGAAAAAACTGGTTGTGGTCGGTATGATTCAAAAATACGAGAGCTGGTACCTGCCGGAGCTAATCATCCATGATCTTCATTAGAAGCCATATCAAAAATACCTTTTGGCCCAATATCTTTGTTGGCGCCTCGTTTTAAATCCTCGACAACCCACAGGTTGCCTGCGGTTTAAAACTCGGCCCCGCCGCGATCTTGAACCAAAATCCTATTTTTAAGATGGCTTCTAGAAGGGTTTCAAAACCCGATCTCTCCGTTTCTTGCGGGGGACCCTGAGCCTGATCTGAGGTTTTGAAGCCGCTTTCAAGGCAATATGCACAGATGATGGGTAAACTTTAAATCGGTTGGTGCCAGTTACAGGAGGTAACATCACGCTATGAAAGCTAAAAAATTTGATATTGATACCAGCGGCTATTCCTGTCCGATTAATCTGGCCATGGTCTCCAGAAAATTAAAAGGGCTGGAGATCGGGGATACCCTGGAGATTATTTCCGATGATCCGGAATTCAGGAAGCAGATTAAGACCTGGAGCTATGATACCGGCAATCATCTGATAGATTTTAAACAAAATGAAGATGTCTGTATTACCCGCTTGCGAAAAGGTGCCGGCTTTAAAGGGGAAACTTTTGCGGAAAACCTGAAATTTTTAGCTCTGGGGATAAAATTACATTTCATTAAAACACTTCTCCAGATAATTCCTTTAAGGAAAATTCAATATCTGGTCACTTTTGTATCGGTTGCAGAGGGGCTCAGAGCGCAGGGATGGCTGCAGGAGAAGGAAATAAAAAATTATATCGCTCTTCCCGTACCGAACGATATCACCCGGCATTGCGGACTGGTTTTTGGATTTAAAAATAAGAGCGATGCCGTCAAAATATTTAAGCTTTTGGATGAAGCCCAGTTTGCCGTTGAAGACATCTATTTCGAAGATAAAGACAAATCATACAAGGTTTTGAATTTCATTTAGCGCCCAGGGCGGTGGATTTTTGAAGCCGCTTCCAGCGCTCGATAATGATGCATGAACGAAAACGATTAATATTGCTGAAAATCGGGGTTAGGATAAAGACAGATAAGATTTGCGGCTGAATCGGTGTAGGACCGGGGTACCCATACCGTGCCGGACGGCCTTCAGAATATTTTCTTTTTCAGTGGGGACGGTACCGGCCAGCATATGAACCGGAAGGTGTTCGAAGGCTTTCTTTACCATCGGTGTGCTGGGTCCCAGCATGATGGTTTTAACTCCGGCATGAACGTTTGCCAGTATCTCTTCAGTGCTGTTGTTCAAAATCGAAGTCGAGGTCAGAAACAGCACATCCGCCCAATTTTGCAGTTTTTTATAAAAAGCATTAACCCGGCCGAGCCCGCGAGAATGATCCAGAATCTCAAGAACAGCTTCTTGCTGTTCAAAACGCTTGATTAACGGGCCAAAGTAGCCCACCATCGCCACTTTTGTTCCCCTTGTGATTTTAAACGCCTCGAACAGGATATCGTTGTTTTCATCTTCCGGCAGCTTCAGCGCATTTTGGTAGTTCAGCGCATTGACCAGGGCCAGCGCCATGCTTCTTTCAATGGGGCTGTCACTTTTTATTTTTTCCAGCAGCGCGCTTGCCGGCCGGTCTTCGTAATCGACGGCTGCATTCAACAGCATGCAGGATTTTTTATCTTCAAAATAGGTATAGGCGATGCCGATACCGCCGTCTGAGGTGACCACGACCGTATAACCGAGGCCGAGACCCAGATAGTCCACTTTTACTTTTTCGGCCGTATTTTTAAACAAAAGGAACAGCTTTTCGTTCAGGATCATCCCTTTGGGCCCTGTAAGTTGAATGTTGGTCAAGGCCGGGAGAACAGCATCTAATCTTATTCTTCAGTTACTTGCCCGACCGTTTTGTTAAAACGCGGTATCCATTTGCCGGTCATTTTTTGATAGGCGATGTATTCCTGCCCCAATTTTACTTCCAACAGCTTTTCCTCGTAACCGGCGATATAATTATAAAACACGATGATCGCCATCAGCAGTGCAAGGCAAAATAGAGACGCGGTAGAAACCGTCATGCCGGAGTATATCAGAATGCTGCCCAGATATAAAGGGTGCCGCACGTATCGGAAGGCGCCGGATGATACCACGCTCGTGGGACGCCTCTCACCGCTGACGACCGCATGACCGGACTTGAAAAGATAAACAGCGGTGCCAAGCGAAGCCCCTAAAAAAATTAAACGAATGAACAGCGGGATGAGGTCCGCCAAAAATGTGGAATAGTGCAGGATAAACGAATCCAAAATCCATACAATCAGAAACAAACCAAACAGGACAATCTGTCCGGCGTCTCCCAGAGGATGTTCGCCCTTTATTTCTTTCATTTTTTAGGTCTCATGGCGGTCAGTACTTCCTGGGCCGATTTTGCCAGTATCATGGCGTCGACGCTCACCGCAATCAGGGAAAAGCCCTGATCCAGAAATCTTCTGGCCACATCCGCATCCGGGGCGAAAATACCGATCGGTTTTTTGCGTTTCAGACAGGTCTGTTGCACGTGCTTGATCAAGCCCTGAACTTCGGGATCCTCGATTTCCCCGGGTTTGCCCAGGCTGCCGGAAAGATCATATGGCCCGATCATAACCGCATCGACTCCGGCAACATCCAGAATCGCTTCAATATTCCGAGCTCCGTTGACGTGTTCGATTTGAATGATCACGGCGATTTGTTGGTTGGCATGCTTCATATAATCAGCGAATTGAAGACCGTATGCGTGCGCACGGGAAACCCCGATGCTTCTTTGCCCGGTCGGGGGGTATTTTGCGAATCTGACCACGCGCTCGGCAATCTCGACCGTATCCACGTGGGGCGCAATGAGCGCTGCGGAGCCGATGTCCAGTGCCTTTTTGATGTAGACCTCTTCACTGGCCGGGATGCGAACCACACCGGCGCAACGGTCTTGCATTGCCTGCAGGATCCCCTGTACTTCTCCCATTTGTAAAGGAGAATGCTCTGCATCGATCCAGAGCCAGTCAAAGCCAGCGTATGCCAAAATTTCCGCAATTTGCGGACACGGCAGGGTAACGACGGTTCCGATCAATGTGCGGCCGCTCAAAAGCGCTTTTCGAAATTTTTTTTTCATGGCGTTTTTAAATATTTCCTTCCAGTAAGTTAATGACTCCGGTCCATGAATCTTTCTTAGCCCGACCTGCGGCTTTCAGAGAAAACTCGAATTTAAAAGTTGAATTTCGATGACTTCACCGGCAACCCATTCCTCCCATCCCTCGGGGATGATAATCAACGCATCTTTGCGGGCCATGGAGATCAGACGGCTCTTGAGTTTTGCGGGTTTGACAAAGAGCTGATGTTTTACCTTTTCAAGGCGGGCGTGGATAAATTGGGTCCAGTCCTTATGGCCGCGGACGGTTTCGGCCAATTGCGCGCGGACCACAGGAAACGAAAACTTCGGAGCGCCTTTCATTTTCATAAGTGCCGGAAGGGCCAGTTGCAGAAAAGCCATCTCGTTAGACGGCGGCCCGCCGGGCAAAATGAACACCGGTTTTTTTTCTAAAAGGCCGAATCCCACCGGTTTTCCGGGTCCCATTCTCACCCGGCGATAAATTCCCTGCCAGCCCAGCTCTTTGACCACGTCTAAAATCAGATCGTGCTCACTGCCCCAGGCTCCGCCGCTGGTCACAAAGGCGTCTGCTTCGGATAGTTGGGCTGTGATGGCGGATTGAATTTCTTGACGGCTGTCGCCGACCAGGACAGCGGAATATGAAATGCCGTATAACGTCAGCCAGGAACCAATCTCGATCATGTTGCTGGCATACAGTTTGCCGTCGGTCAACGGCTCACCGGGCGCCAGCACTTCATTCCCACTGGCGATGACGGCCACTTTCGGCGCTTTGTGTACGGGAGCTTGGTCCAGACCGGCCGAGGCGATCAGTCCAATGAGCGCGGGAGACAGCTTATCGCCTTTGGCAGCGACTGTTTCTGACTGCTGGATGTCGCTTCCGCGCTGCAGGACATTGCGGCCCGCCTCAGCTGTGCCGCGCGCAGTTATCGCTTCTTTAGACAGGTCGCAAAATTCCTCTGAAAGGACGGCATCGGCACCTTCAGGCAAAGGAGCGCCGGTGGTAACGCGAACCGCCTGTCCGCCAGTAATTTTCAGTTTCGCTGCATCTCCGGCCGCAAGTTTGCCGACGACATTTAATGCCACGGGAGTTGCCCGCGTGGCACCGACCAGATCCGCTGAAATCACCGCATATCCGTCTTTGCGGGACGAGGTGCCAGATGGGCTGTCAACTCTGGCAACGATATCATCGGCAAGAAATTTACCGGTCAGCTGATTCAGGGGAAGGTTTTCGCTTTCGCCGGCAGAGACATTGGCCAGTGTCAGCTCGAGCGCTTCTTCAAAACTGATGAAAGTCTTCATAATTTCAATTCGTCAATGCAGCTTTATTGAATTTAATTCTCGGGGAATTTAATATATGCAATTGGATTATTTTACAAGGTGTCAGGTTTCATGAACCAACAGGTGTCGGGTGTCAGGATCACGAACATGATGATCCAGGAAATTCAGATTCCGCATTCTCTCATCTGCTCGCTGACACCTGAACACCGACACCTGAAACCTCAGGTTACTTGAAATCCCGGTGACATTGCATCATGCGATTTCTCAGATCACGGATTTCATGCTGAACGACTTCAAATTGGCCTTGCTCAACCGCCTGTTTGAGGGTGCCAAGATGGTCAATATATTCGTCTATGGATGCCTGCCACTCCGTCTCGGCGAATCTGGCCATCTGACGGGATTTGCTCACGAATGCAGCCAGGGTCTCGGCATCGGGCATTTTACCGGCGGCGACGGTTTTTTCGATCTTTTTAAAACTCTGCGCCAGCCCTTTTTTGACGGCCTTCCAGGAATCCTTCCATACAAGAACCGCTTCACGGGCCGCCGCCTCATATTGTGCCAGAGTGGACCAGCGCCATTTTATTTTGGTATCGATGCGACCCTTTTTTTCCTTATGGCTGATCTTCGCCTGCAGTTTGTCCGGGATCAACCAGCAGCGGTCTTCGGATTCAAAATTTCCTTTGCGCAGCGCTGTGGCCAGTTGCTCCAGATAATCCGCCAACTCCTCTCGCGGCATTTCTTTTTTGATTTTATTTTTCATCTTTGGAAATGATCTTTCAGACGGTGCGTGGGGCGAAAAACCGTGTTTGTCCGGGACGGGGCTTATTCATCGATTTCTTCTTCAAAGCGGATCGGATCGCCGCATCGTATTTTACCCTCCTCAAGCACCCGCGCAAAAACGCCTTCCCGCGGCATGATGCAATCGCCGGCTTTGTAGTAGATGGCGCAGCGGTTATGGCACTCTTTGCCGATCTGGGTAATTTCAACCAGGACCTTCTGCCCCAGGCGGATGCGGGTGCCTATCGGAATGGTTTTCCAGTCCACACCGGTGGTGGCGATGTTCTCGGCAAAATCGCCAAAAGACACCTCAAGTCCTTTTTCACGGGCTTTCTCTATTTCTTCGGAGGCCAGAAAACTCACCTGTCGATGCCAGGTGCCGGCATGGGCATCACCTTCAAGACCGTGCTCTTTCTTTAAAAAGGCTTCATCAACCGTCGCCTTCCGTGTTCCTTTTTTCTTGCTGGTTGCGATGGATACGATCTTCATATGTCCGAATTCCAGGTTTGTTGGCTTAACTTGCCAACTTTAATTGTGATCTAAAGAGTTGAAATTTAATCCAAGTGCCTAAAGTTGAGGGATTCTGTCATTTACTAAAAAAGATAGAGCGCAGCGAAACCTTAACTTTAGTCACTTCCCACTTTGGATCACTTTAGGCACTTTTATAAACAATATCAATAGGCGCTACTCTATTTTTTGAATTACGCCTGTTTGTTCCCGATTAAAAAAATACCATAAGTCGCCCGCAAATTGGGTAAAAACTTGATAATCTTGCCGTAGCGGTCTTGCGAATGGGTGTTGATGGCGACTTCTTTTAAAATTTTCAGACCGACATCATGAACGAATTTTCTGAAATCCTTTATGGTAATTACCCGGATGTTGGGTGTATTATACCATTCATAGGGCAGCTGTTTGGTGACCGGTGCAAATCCGGAAACTAGCAGCTGCATCCGACAGGCCCAATGACTGAAATTTGGAAAACTGACGATCCCTCTTTTACCGATGCGCATGATTTCGCGAATCAGTGTGTCCGGCTCATAGACCTGCTGCAACGTCTGGCTCAAGATGACATAATCAAAGGTTTGATCAGGATAATCGGGCACCTCCTCACTAATGTCTCCCTGCAGAACCGTTAATCCTTTTTCAATACATGCGGCAACCTTGTCTTCTTCCAGTTCAATGCCCGAGCCTTTTACCTTTTTTTTATTCATTAGATCGCGCAACAGTTCGCCGTTGCCACAGCCCAGATCCAGGACATGGGATCCCGGGTCTATCCAGCCGGCAATAATCTGAAGATCATATCGCATGCTGTTATTGTGTGTTTTCACGGCAGACACGTTCCAAAAACCCCTTAATTAAAGTTGTCAATCGCGGGTTCGGGATTAAAAAGGCGTCGTGGCCCCACTCGGCCTCGATTTCACAAAAACTGACATCCAACCCGTTTTTCTTCATGGCCTTGACCATGGCTTTGGATTGATAGGTCGGATACAGCCAGTCTGAAGTAAAGGAGACCACCAGAAATTTGGCTTGAGCTTTTGAAAAGGCCTTTACTGCAGAACCTTCACCGTATTGTTTTTCCATGTCGTAATAATCGCCGGCCTTGGTTATGTAGAGAAAGGAGTTGGCATCGAAGCGTTCCACAAACTTTTTGCCCTGATAACGCAGATAACTTTCCACCTGAAAATCCGCATCGAAGTTAAATGAAAAGTCGCTTTTATCCTGCAACCGTCGCCCGAACTTCAAACGCATGGATTCATCCGATAAATAGGTAATATGGCCGATCATGCGAGCCACCGCCAGACCCAGATTCGGCTTGGGACCGTAATAGTAGTTCCCGTTGTTCCAATTGGGGTCGGCCATGATTGCCTGCCGGGCCACTTCATTAAAAGCAATGGCCAGGGCCGAGTGTTTGGTGGTGGTGGCCAGCGGAATGGCTGAAGCCACCATTTCCGGATACCTGACGGTCCACTCGAGCACTTGCATGCCGCCAATAGAGCCGCCCACAACGCACAGAATTTTTCCGATTCCGAGATGGTCCATCAGTTTTTTTTGGGCGGCAACCATGTCTCCGATAGTGACCACTGGAAAATCAAGCGCATAGGGCTGGACGTTTTTCGGGTTGGTGCTGCAGGGCCCGGTAGATCCCATACAGCTGCCGATGATATTGGAGCAGACCACAAAATATTTGCGGGTATCAATTCCCTTGCCGGGTCCCACCATAATATCCCACCAGCCGGGCTTTTCGTCGCTTTCCTTATAATAGCCGGCGGCGTGGGAATCTCCTGAAAGCGCATGCAGAATTAAAACGACATTGCTTTTGTCGGCATTTAATTCGCCGTAGGTTTCATAGGCAAGGCTTATCGGCCCGAGCCTGGCACCGTTTTCCAGGACCATTTCGTTCGGCGGTTCGGCAAAAGTAAAGAGTTTCTTCTCTACGATGCCAACCGAAATCCCTTCTTTGTCGTGTTCGATATATTCACTCATGGGGTGGAAGCGGGTAGTTAAAATTTATCAACCACGAAAGCACGAAAAAACTAAAACACGAAAGAAAAAGATAAGTTCTTCGTGTTCTCGTGGCTAATTGAAAAGAATATTTAAATGCAAATAAAACTGCTTCTTTGCCACCCATTCCAAACTGCGGCGGGAAAAGACCATCTTATTTTTTTACTTGATTTTTTTGGCCAGGGCAAGAGAAATCAGGTCTGGGCAAATGCCTGTTCCAAATCCTGCTTGATGTCATCGATGTGTTCAATACCGATAGACAGGCGGATAAGGTCCGGCGTCAGCCCACCGGCTCTCTGCTGTTGCTCGCTTAACTGGGAATGGGAAGTGCTGGATGGGTGAAGCACAAGGCTCTTGGCATCTCCCACGTTGGCCAGGTGCGAAAACAGCTTCAAGCTGTCCACAAATTGCTGGCCGGCTTGCAGGCCGCCTTTAATCCCGAAAACCACCATGCCCCCAAAGCCCTTATTAAGGTATTTGCTGGCAACCGGATAAGTGGGATCGTCAGCCAGGCCGGGATAACGCACCCACTCAACCTTCGGGTGTTCCTTTAAAAAGCGGGCCACTTCGGCTGCATTTTCACTATGGCGCTGCATCCGTAAAGGGAGCGTCTCCAGGCCCTGCAAAAACATCCAGGCATTATCCGGGGAAATACATGCGCCCAGGTTGCGCAAGGGCACCAGCCGCATTCGCAGGATAAAGGCGATGGGATTCATGTCGCCAAGATCATGGGCGTAGCGAATCCCGTGATAGGAGGGATCGGGCTCGTTGTAGAGTTTGAATTTCGGGTTCTGCCAGTTAAATTTTCCCGAATCAACGACAATGCCGCCAATACCGGTACCGTGCCCCCCCATCCATTTGGTGAGAGAATTCACCACGATATCGGCCCCGTGCTCGATCGTTTTCAGCAAATAGGGGGTGGTAAAGGTGGCATCGACAATCAGTGGCAGATTGTGACTGTGAGCAATATCAGCGACCGCGCGGATATCTGTAAACTCCAGCACCGGATTGCCGATGGTCTCTATAAACAGAGCCCGGGTTTTTTCGGTGATTGCCTTGGCAAAATTGTCCGGATCTCGGGCATCCGCAAATTTTACCCGGATGCCGAATTGCGGAAGAATGCAATCAAACATCGTATAGGTGCCGCCATATAGGTTGCTGGCAGATACGATTTCATCCCCGCTCTCACAGATATTGATAATTGAATAATATACCGCCGATGTTCCGGAAGACAGGGCCAGAGCGGCTGCCCCTCCTTCCAGAGCGGCAATGCGCTGCTCGAGAACATCCTGGGTAGGGTTCATGATTCGGGTATAGATATTACCAGGCTCTCTAAGCGCAAAAAGATTGGCGGCATGTTCGGTGTTGTTGAAAACATAAGAAGAAGTGCGGTGAATGGCCACTCCTCTGGCATTTGTAGCCGGGTCCGGTTGCTGACCGGCATGCAGACACTGTGTTTCAAATTTATAATTATCATTCATTTTTCGAATCCTATTTTTGATGAGGTTGGAATCGTCGGGTGCGCTGGCGGTCAACCCGCAGGGCGGATTATTTTAAGTGAAATGGTAAATGGTTTATGATTTTCTAATGGTAACCGGAAGCTTAGCTTATCAGGGGCACGAATACTTCACAGGTCTTGCATATCTTCATTTTTTCTTTCCAGTCTCTCTGGGCCGTACCGTCACAAATGGTACCATTAATAAACCAGCAAAGCTCACCGGCTCCGAACTCCCAGGCCGGGCACTGGCTTTTTTGTTCCACGCTGCATTTTTTAACCTGCCAGCAGGCTTTCATTTTGCCTTTTTTGGCATTTTGCTTAACGGTTAAAAAATACATCTGGCGCTCAACCGCTGCCGGCACGCTGCGCCATCCCTGCTCATAGCTGTGAACGGCCTTGAGCGATACACCCAACAGTTGGGCCATTTGTGCCTGAGTTTTGCCTAGTTTTTTTCGAAAATCCTTAAACTCCGTACTTTCCATAGAATCCTTCCTTTGATTAGATAGACATTTTGAAAGGCCGATCTCATAATTTGATACATTGTGGCAGTTGTGTCAACAAAAAAGATTAGAAGTGATTTCAAAATTCCATATCGGTTCAAGGGCCCCGCCTTATAGGCGGGACTTCGCCTCTAGTTCTTTAAATCAAAGGTGCTCAGCAAGCTGCAGGCCAATCCGCCGTCGCCCTTCGAGAAGCGTCGGGCTATGGCGGGACAAGTCGGGAAAGCGCAGTCCCGCCAGCGGCGGGATGAGCAAGTACATTTACCGGAGGTCTGTGATGCACCTCAGTGTAATAGGATCGTTGCGAATCCAGCTTCGCCGGGCAACGCAGCCATTGAGCCTTTTGAGCGCCTTTGAGCATCTTTAAATTTGATGCGAAATCCCGCTCCATTGAGCGGGGAGATGGGGTTTTGAAACCACTTCTACAGAGCGGCAGAGATAATGCCGCCGCCCAGCACCGTATCATTATCGTAGATCACCGCTGACTGGCCGGGGGTTACCGAAATTTGCGGTTTCTTAAATAATATCTTGGTTTGATCGCCATCTGATGGATAAACCGTAGCATCCGCTTCTTTGTGCCGCAGGCGGATTTTGACCTGCACCTCCAAAGGACGGTCGATGCGATCGGCGGCAATCAAATTGAAATCGGTGGCCATCAGACCTTTTGAAAGATGCTCACGGTGGCTGACAAAAATGCGGTTGCTGGCGGCATCGATTCGACTGACATACAGCGGCTGATGGGAAGCGATGCCCAGGCCGCGGCGCTGTCCGACGGTGTAATGGATGATTCCCCGATGTTCTCCGAGGACCTGACCTTTTTCATCCACAATTTCTCCTGCTTTGATTTCGTCTTGAGCAAACAGGACGGAGTAATCCCCACCGTCAATAAAATCCTGGCTTTCTTCACGATCAGCGGTTTCCAGCCCGAGGGAGCGCGCCATCTCCCGGACCTGCTCTTTGGCATAATTTCCCACCGGAAACAGCGTGTGGGCCAGCTGCTGCGGGGTAAGGCCGTAAAGAAAATAGGTCTGATCTTTTGGCCGGTCCGCTGCACGTTTCAACAAAAAGCGTCTGCCCGATTTTACGATCCGGGCATAGTGGCCGGTGGCAAAATAATCAAAATCAAGACCTGCGTTTCTGGCTTTATCCAGCAGAAATCCGAACTTAAGCTTCTGGTTGCAGACCACGCATGGGTTCGGGGTTTTACCTTCGAGGTATTCCTCTCGGAAATAATCGATGACACAGTTTTTATATTCTTGCCGCAGATCAATGGTCTGAAATGGAATTTTGAGCTTTTCGCAAATGGCGGCAGCCGACTCAATGTCTTCTTTTTCGCCGGGGCCGTAGCAGGCATGTTTGGCCGATTGACCCAGATGAACGGATCCGTCATAAATTTTCATGGTCACACCCAAAACCTCATAATTCTGTTTGCGCAGCAAAGCTGCAGCAACCGAGGAGTCCACACCGCCACTCAGACCAACCGCCACTTTTATTTTTTTATTGTCCATTATTAATTTTTCAAAGACGAATAAACCGAATCGAATGATCACTTAAAACCACGAAGAACACGAAGAACCCGAAGATTGAAAATAGGTCAATCATACTATAACGCTTCGTGAACTTCGTGCCCTTCGTGGTGAGATTTTTGCTTGAATTTACGACAATTTATAACCACAAAGGCACAAAGTTCGCAAAGAAATCTGCAGGTTTTGATTATTTTTGCTGTGCTCTTTGTGCTCTTCGTGTCTTTGTGGTGAAATGATCTTATATTTTTTTTAAAGCAGCATTGAGTGAACCGCTTTTAAAGCCGTCTAGGTCCAGCGTTACATATAAAAAGCCCAATTCGTGCAGCTTCAGGCTGATGGTCTCTCGATGCTGCATCGCCAACTCGAAATCCTCAAGAGCAATTTCGATCCTGGCCGTATCGCCGTGATGCCGGACCCTGAGCACCTTAAATCCGAGGTCGTTCAGAAAGTCTTCGGCAGCCTCCACCTGTTCGAGTTTCTCCACATTGACCTCCTGTCCGTACGCGATTCGGCTTGCCATGCAAGGCATGGCGGGTTTGTCGGCAACTTCAAGGCTTAAAAAATTGCAAACCATGCGGATCACATTTTTATCCATTTTCAATTCCAGATAAGGAGCCAGAATGGCGGCCTCGTCAGCAGCCTGCATGCCCGGACGGTAATCTCCAAGATCATCAAGATTAACACCGTAAAAAATCGGCCAGGGCAATTGGCTGAAAGGATTGCCCGGCTGCAAACGCAGTTCATCGATCCTTTCAAAGAGGGCCTTCTTACAGTGGTAGCAGCGATCGCCCCGGTTAGCCGCATAATACGGATTTTGCATTTCCCGGGTGTTAATAATTTGTAGCGGAATTTCGTGGTTTTTTGCAAAAGCCACTGCATGGCGATATTCTTTGCGCGAAAGCGAGGGGCTGTCTGCCAGTGCGGCCAGCATTTTATTTCCCAAAGCCAGATGGGCGACATATGCCAGCAGCGCACTGTCAACCCCGCCGCTGTAAGCGATGACGGCGCCTTCATGGCCGGAGAAATACGCTTTTAATTTCATCGCCCAGGCCTCGGCAGACAGGTTTTTTTTTAAATTTTCCCGCATCTTAGAGTATTTTAATAAAAAAATGCACCGCAAAACATGAAGAACCCATAAAAAATAAGGATCAACATCGCCCATCCTTTCCGGGAACTTTGATACATTGTGGCATTTTAGTCAATGAAAAAAACAACTTGGCTGGCAATTGGGTTCGGAAGAGTCATTCAGATGGGAAAAAACTTAATGCGGTTATCTGGGAAACTCCAGTAGGATACATTTGATATGGGTCTCACCACGAAGATCACAAAGGGGAAATACATCATTTTTTTTTATCCTTTCGTGCCCTTCGTGGTTATGTATGCCTCACTTGAGCTTTCTGCATAACCACAAAACTTAATTAAGGACGAGATTCAAGTATTTGCACCTTCCCCCACAAAACGTGGCTGAAGGAATAACGTTGCCGCCTTTAATAAAAAACGGGCAAATTTTTAAATAGGGTGTTTGGCTGTAAAACGGAATAACCGTGTTGATGCTCCTGACGGTTTCTAAGAGAGCGATTCCACTTCTGCGATCGTGTATCTTATCTTTTTGACCGCTCTGAGCATGCGGGTATATGACATGGCCAAACCAATGTTTCTTGCCAGCACGAACAGCGAATCCACATCTTTTTCCGAAATATCCCAAACCTCATGATGATAGAGCCGCAGGGTCCCGATGACTTTATCATAAAATTTGATGGGAATAGACACGATGGCCCCAATGCCTTCCTTTTTTGCATCATCCGGGTATTGCAGGCGATCGGTTTTGCTTATATCCCGAATGATAACCGGCTTGCCTTCTAATGTGGCGCTAATGCTTTTATCTTTCAGAAGGGGACCTTTATGAACGTAACTCATGCTCAATCCAAAGCTCGCCAAGACTTCCAGTTCTTCTGTTTCCGGATTTATTGCAAAAATCGTACATCCCTTCATTTCCAGAGCGGCCACCAGCAACTGCGTAAGGTGATTGGCCATAATTTCCAGGTTGTCCGATTGGGCCATTGCTTTGAAGACGATTTTAAAAAGATTAATATCTATTTTTTCTTCGGCTGGCATGAAATCCCTCCTTTGCTGAATAAACCCGGTTTCAACCCTTGGCCGGGTCTCGATATCATCGATTCACAGACCGCTCTTTACGTCGGTATATAAGATAAAAGCGCTTCTAAGACACAACACAAACGGTTACATCTTTAAGGGTCATTATCACCTTATGTGAAATGCTCCCTGAAAAAAAACGCGTCACCCGGGCATGTTTTCGATTGAGAACAATGATGTCAAATTTATCTCCGGTCGCCAGGTCAATAATTTCGGAGGCAATGTCCTTTTTTCTGGGTTTAAAAATACAGTCAACCCGCTCTTCCGGGAAACCGCCTTCGACAAGTTTGTCTTTGACCGCATCAAGCAGGGCCTCATTTTCCTTAACTTTCTGGGAAAGATAACTCAAGCTTCCTTTGAGCTTGCCGGTTATGGAAGATGTATCCGTCTCAATTTCAGGAATCGGTGTGTACGCATTAAATATGGTAACTGCAATGTCATCCAGCTTCCCGAAGGTATGGGTCACGAAATTCATCGCTTTTTGATCAAGGCTGGTAAAATTATATGGCAGCAATAATTTTTGAGTGGCCATTGGGTTACTCCTTAAGGCTTTTTCGAGTTTGACAGATATAGGCATTTGCCTCGCGGCCCAAATAGGAGGTATCAAAAGAACGGCTCAAATTATATTATTAATACCCGTCTGCCGCATATAAGGACCATGGGAAGGAATGGATAACTGTATTTGGGTCTGGTGCTGTCGCGGTATCAAGATCGTTTGTCTGCAAGGTAGAGATCCCCGACGCCCGTATATGATGATCGGCTTGCAGCAAAAAAAGTCTCACGAAGTGGCGGCTCGTGTCAATAAAAAAGTTTGTTTTAAAATCGGTGCGCAGATACGCGGCTATTTCTAAAACCGCTATTTATCGGTATCTAAAATACTTGATTTTTGTTTATAAACTTGAAATGTTGAGGGACCCCAGTTTTAGCGGCTGGAAAAATCCGGACTGAGAATATAAACGAAAATAAACGGTTTTGAACAACGCTTTATGCCGCAATTCCGCTCTGATCCTGCGCAGCTGCGGGGTAGCTTCATTATGGAAAGCGGTATAAATCCGATACAGGAGAACTGAGATGCATCTTAAACAGGTTTGCATTTTTCCTCAAAAATTTCCAGCTCACGACCGCTATCCATTTAACCTGGACATCTTTCGCCAGCCGCGAATCATTGATGTGCGCTGCCCGGTGACGTTTTTTGTCGGCGAAAACGGGACCGGCAAGTCGACCCTCCTGCAGGCCATCAGCCACCGCTGCGGCATCTATATCTGGCGGGGTCAGCTTCGGCCCCGATTTCAATATAATCCATTTGAAAACCAATTTTATAAAGCCGTTGAGGTTGAATGGTCCCAGGACACCGTCCCGGGTTCTTTTTTTGCTTCAGAGATTTTTCAAAATTTTGCACAGATCGTGGATGAATGGGCGACCATGGATCCCGGATTGCTGGCGTATTTCGGCGGCAAATCCTTGATGGTTCAATCCCATGGCCAATCCTTGATGTCTTTTTTTAAATCCCGCTTTAAGATCAAAGGGCTTTACCTTTTAGATGAACCGGAAACAGCACTTTCACCGGCAAGTTTGATTGATCTGGTGAAGCTGCTCGTTCAAATGAGCCGTGCCGGCCATGCGCAATTTATCATTGCCACCCACTCACCGATTCTGCTGGCCTGTCCGGAAGCCAGAATATACAGTTTCAGCCAGTCATCTTTGGAACAGATCGATTATGAAGCAACCGAACATTTTCAGGTCTACCGCAGCTTTATGCTGAATCCAAGCAAGTACTTACAGGATGCTTAATTTGGGAAAAAATGTGCCTAATTTTGTCAAAATTTTATCATTTCCACCGAAAAAGGAGATGTCAAATTATTTATAAATATCTGTAATTATGTAAAATATAAGTATTTTGCTGATTTTGGCTTGGATATTGCTTTAATACTTCAGAAGATGTTCTCTTTCTTGGTCCTGCGCATCCGGTTATCACTATACCGCATACCGCTTATCTTTAAACTTACCGGCCGGAGGGGACCTGGCAGCCATGATCTAAGCCCATGAAAAATTACCGCACCCCGACCCTTTTTTTGACATTCATGTATCTTGCCCTGTTTTTGGGCGGCCTGCCGGCAGGTGCCGAAACCATTACGGAACCTGAAACTTTTCCTGTGTACGACAGCATTCGCTCCAATGTTTCATTCTGGGTAAAAATATACACTGAATATTCAACCACCCAGGGCGTTATTCACGATAAACGCAATCTGAACATCATCTATGATGTCATCCAACTTAAAGATCGCAATCACCATGGCAGCCGACAGATCAATAAGGCTCGAATCAAGGAGGTGAAAAAGAAATACAAACAGATTCTGGCCAGACTCGCGCGAGGAGAAACCCCGGCCGGGAGCGAGGAACGGCGTGTGGCCGCGTTATTCGGCACCGAGGTGAAGCCTGTCGATTTTCAGGCAGCGATGCGAAATTTGCGCTGTCAGGTCGGCCAGAAAGATCCATTCCAACAAGGCATCATTCGATCCGGGGCCTATCTGGAAGAAATTATGCAGATCTTTCGTGAATACGGTTTGCCGGAGGATTTGGCCTATCTTCCCCATGTAGAATCATCTTTTAATCCCAAAGCGTACAGTAAATTTGGTGCCGCCGGCATCTGGCAGTTTACCCGAGCCACGGGCAAGCATTACATGACTGTCGGCTATGCGGTGGATGAACGACGGGACCCCATCATTTCTTCACGCGCGGCCGCCCGATTGTTAAAGCAAAATTTCAAAAAATTTCAGAGCTGGCCGATGGCGGTTACCGCATACAACCACGGCGTTGCCGGTATGTTGCGAGCGCAAAGGCGCAAGGGAGACTACGAAGCCATATTCAATGAATACCGCAGTCACATATTCAAATTTGCGTCCCGTAATTTTTATTCGGAATTTTTAGCAGCCCGGCAAGTCGCACGCCAGTATCGGCAATATTTCGGTGAGCTGGAACTGGACAGACCTTCAAGCAGCGAGGTCGTGGTGTTGGCCGGATACGGCTCATTGCCGGAAATTGCCCGGCAGCTCAGACTGGAACTCGGTGAGATTGCCAAGCTGAATCCGGCGTTGCGAGACCCGGTGCTAAACGGGCAGAAATATGTTCCACGAGGGTTTCACCTGAGGCTGCCCGCTCAATCCGATCGAGACTGGCAAAGCGTGATGGCTGAACTGGCACCGGAAATCTTTCATGACCAGCAGCAGCGCAGCAGAATCTATACGGTTCGCAAAGGAGACACCGCCGGAGAAATTGCCCGGCTGCATGGGGTCAATTTAAATGAGCTGATTGCAGCCAACAACCTGGATTCCCGCGCCACGATTTATGCCGATCAAAATTTGAGAATACCGCTGGCAGGTGAAAAGCCACCCGTGCTGGCCGATTTGAAATCCGAGCCTGCTAAAGCAGAAAAGGCATCCTACCCCGGGACATCGGTACGGCCGCAAGAATCTTTTGCGCCCCAGCCCGAGACGGCTGAAGCCCGGCCAGAAGCAACGGCGCAGCCCCCGGCATCTGCCGGGCCAGATTTTGATACGATTGAATCCAAACGGGTTGTCAATGCGGCGCTTGCTCGGATAACGCCGAAAATTCCCGAAACAGGAAAAAATCGGGTTGCGGATCACCGCCAAGGCCAAAGCTCGAGCGTTAAGCCATATCCGAATCCGGATCTTGAAATGGTGCAGGCAAAGCTTGACGTTGAACATTTGAGGCGACACGACGGTAGACTGATTGGCCGCATTCAGGTCCAGGTTGAAGAAACCCTGGGCCATTATGCCGAGTGGCTGGAAATCTCGGCCGGGGAGATTCGAAGGCTTAACGGTTTTAGATACGGAAAGCCGATTCGCATCAATGAATCCATTCTGATTCCACTGCGCCGGGTTACCAAAGAGGAGTTTGAAGAAAAACGGTTTGAATTCCACAAAGAGCTGGCAGAAGATTTTTTTGCCGCCTATCGTGTTGAAAAAGTCCAAACCTACACCGTGAAAAAGGGAGACAACATCTGGACGCTTTCAAAAGATCAATTTGAAGTGCCCCTGTGGTTAATTAAAAAATATAACGCCCATCTGGACTTTAATACGCTGATGCCCTCGCAGACGCTCCTAATCCCTATCATCGAAAAAAACGCCTAAACTGGTTTTTAAACCATTATCTTTTGCCCGAGAGCTATGTTGTTCGTCGTCGAAAGTCGCTCACGTACTAGATGTACGCTGCGCTCCTTCTCCTCCTCACGCCTTACTCTCAGGCAAAATCTAACGGTTTAAAAACCAGTTTAACATTTAATAAGTGTTTCATCTTTCTTTTAAACAGAGCTGAGTCTTTTTGAACTCAATAATTTCCAAAATCAAGATGTGAAATCCCGCTATGGCGGGACCCGCTCGGAAAATCTAAGCGGTTTAGACCTGGTTTTACCAAAATAAATTGAGCTGAGCTCAATTTGTCAGTCGCCAGGTGTCCGTTGTGAAAAAGGTCATTTTTTAAACTGCCACGAACAACAAACGACGCGCAACGGACATTGAGCGGTTTCGCTCAATCATATCGGCGGTGCGATGGTGACCAGCAATCTTAGGTTGGTTCTGGCGCGCAGACCGTGGGGTTCGGCAATATCGCTGATAACCACATCACCGGGCTTTGCCGGCAGGGTTGCATCACCTTCTCCCAAAAACTCGCCTTCGCCTTCTAATATAACCAGGCTCAGCTGGCCTTCAATGTCGTGGCTGTGAACCGGCAGCTCCTGTCCGGGCTTGAAGTTAAAATTCAGGATTTTAAAATACGGTGAGTCATGAACCAGAAGCTTTTTAAATGCTTTTTCTGAAAAATCGTTTTCCTCGTAAAGATTGAGCTGCTTCATTTTAGCCTCCTGTTTATTGTAGGTTAATCAGAGGGCTACCACCCTATATGAATGTTAGGCAATAGATCATTGATTTAGGTCAAAACATGACCATTGGATGATGCGGTGTAAAGTGGTCGAACGCAAATAAAAGGGTCGCACGCAAGGATAAAAAAAGACCCGCCATCGGCGATCGTTTACGCCGGTCAGCGGGTCAGGGTAGTATCGTTGCTTGCCGAACACCGGGTTTTATTTCAGATTGTCACCTTCTTATCAGCGGGCGGCTCCGGCAGCCGGTGAAATGGTGACGTCAATGCGACGATTCATTGCGCGGCCTTCTTCAGTTGAATTGGAGGCCAGCGGCCGCATGGAGCCGTATCCAACGGCAATGATTTTTTCAAAAGGCACGATTCCATTGGCGACCAGGTATTGGCGTACGGCTTCTGCTCGCTGCTGGGACAGGTGTTCATTTAACGGTTCCGGGCCGGTACTGTCGGTATGGCCGCCGATAATGACATCGGGCTCCCCAAAGGCCCGTATGGCTCGCTGAACCTTGCTAAGCAGGGCATAATTATCCGGCATGATCACCGCTTGCCCCACGGGAAATCGGATGGTTTTCAACCGGATGATCAGCTGATTCTCGCGTTTATACACTTCAGCCTCTCGGGGCTCAAAATACCCTCTGACTTCACTGAAAAGCTGGTTTAATTGCTTTTCGGCCAGCAGCCGTTCCTGCTGCTGGCGGCTCTGACCCTCCAGCAAGGCAATCTTCTGGTTTAGATCAGTGATTTCTAATTGTTGTTCTTTGATTTTTTTAGAGGTAAATTCCCGATCAGCCTGCCGGGCCGAAATTGTCGCCAGAATGTTTTCTTTCTGCTGCTCAAACGATTGATCTCTCATATCTGGCGCCATCAGTCGGCTGGAGGTATCGTACAGAAGGGCCTCCATTTCCAGGGCAATCTCTTCCGGCTTCATCTGCTGGATTTTTTTGGTTTCTTCGGCAATTTTCATGTGGCGGCGCGCCAGAAAAATGGCCTCATTGGCCAGCATGCTCATCTGCTCGTTTTGGTATGGATTTTCAGTGATAAACATATCCGCTTCTGCCAATTTTTTCTGGGCCGCGGCGTAAGATTCAGATGCGATTTTATCGGATTTTTGTTTTTCGGCCGCACCGAGCAGAATGCGAACCTCGCCGATCGTTCGAATTTTAATGGCCCTTATTTCCAGCTGGTGGAATTGCTCGCTGACGGCAGCCTGGTTTCGTTGGGCGTAACCGAGGTTTTCTTTTTCAATCGCCCGGGTGAGGTCTAAAAACGCTTCCTCTGCGGCCTCGTAATCCTTGCCAAGCCCGGTTGCACCGGCTTTACGGGCCAGATCGCGTCTTTGAATAACTTCAGACAGAGAGACCTTGGATACCTCAGCTATTTTTTGGGCCCGATTAAGCTCGGCCCGTCCGGTTGCAATCTCATCAAAGATTTTTGACAGTTCAGCACCTTCTTGCAGATGTCTTTTAGCCTCATTGAGAGAAGACTCCGCTTTGGCAAACCAGGTCGGTGAGAGGACATTTATTTTTTCGTTGCGTGCCAGTGCGATCTCGTTGTCCAGCTGGTTGATCAACTCCTGAGGGTGCTCTGTTCTTGGAATCGATTCAACTTCCAGTTGCCGTCCACCACAGGCTGAAAACAATACCCATATCATTAGAAGCCACAGGGTCGCTGAAAGTGAGGTCTTTTGAGTCATTTAGTTTACGCCCTTTCTGTCTCTTTATTAATTGGTGATCAATGTCCGTTCCCGGTTGATCCTTCCCTGGGTCAACTGGTTTAAAATATTATTTTTACAAAATATTGCTTAAAACAGCAAGTCTAAATATTCCAAAAACCATCTCATAATTAGCAGTTCATCTCAGCCGGTGTTGTGCTTTGCTCTCAAAGATATTAGAATGATAGATATCGTTTTGCGCAAACATCATTGCCTTTCAGTGCCGTCGACATGAAAACAACCTACATTAATGACATCATTGCCGCAGCTACCCATAGCAATAATCGCTGTCTATCTTGTGGCACCCATGAGAACATGGGTCGACGGAAATATTGTTCAATCGAATGCCGTCAAAAGCTGCGTTACTGTCTTAACATGCGAACGGGTTTGCTAAGAGCGCTGAATACAAAGTTTGCCACATTTTATTTCACAGAATCTCTGCTTTTTATGGACGTATTGCCTTATGGGTCTATGAGTCTGTTCAGCTTTATTTTCCCCCGGATTCCCGGCCGAAAACCGGTTGAAGACTTCGCTACGATGGCCAATGTGCTGGGCAATGCCTGGTGGGCTGAAAAGCGCAGGACCAACAAGCGTTATGTGGCCACACGGCATGTTTTGGAAAAAGCCAAAAACCAGAATGCCACGCCAAAATCCATTAAACCATTTGAAATCGTTGAACCGGCGCGCATGGCCAAATCGCTGACTTTTTTAAAACTGAACCGCTCGGATCTGAATTCGCCCGAGCTCCAGAGGATCATAAAAAGTGCCTACCGCCAGCAGGCCAAGGTCCATCATCCGGATCAAGGCGGCGACGCTGCGGTCTTTCGAAAAGTTCGATACGCCTATGAACAGCTGATGGATTGGGCTGAAAACCCCACATTTACGCGGCGCCGGGGTTTTCCGGATAAATGGTTTTATGAAGGCGCCACCAACCGGTGGATCCAACCGGCGCCCACCATGCTCAACCCCCACTAAAACCGGCTTTTAAGTCATTATCTCTTGCTTAGAACAAGATCTAACACCCTAAAAGTCGGTTTAGTCTTTCTATTAATTTTTCCACTCATTTGGCTAGAATAGCAGTCAAAGGATTGGGCTTGTCGTCTATATGATATTTTCCGGCGGCATATTGTTTGGTCTGATTTTCCCTCTCAGGAAACCAGACCAAGAAAAAATTTTCTCTGCGAACTCGGCGTCTCTGCGGTGCGAATCTAAATGCCAGCGAAGCTATCGCTGGAAGACAGCGCCTCTGTCCGCGCTGGAAACCATCTGGGTGTAGCGGGCCAGATAGCCGGTTTTGACCTTGGGCTCAAATTCTGGCAGCGCCGCAATTCTTTGACGGATCTCCTCAGCGCTGAGCTGAACGTTGAGGGTCTTGTTGGGAATGTCTATTTGGATGATATCTCCATCCCGCAGAGCCGCAATGGGACCGCCGGCGGCAGCTTCCGGTGAAACGTGTCCGATGGCCGCCCCGCGACTGGCACCGGAAAACCGGCCGTCGGTAATCAGTGCCACTTCCTTGTCCATTCCCATGCCCGCCAGCGCCGACGTCGGCGACAGCATCTCGCGCATGCCGGGGCCGCCCTTGGGCCCTTCATAACGCACGACGATGACTTCACCTTTCTTGATTTGAGCCTTTATGATCGCCTCAAATACATCTTCTTCGGAATTAAAAATCCGGGCGGGTCCGGTATGGATCAGCATCTCTTCAGACACGGCGGCCTGTTTGACGATGGCCCCATCGGGCGCCAGGCTGCCGGTAAGAATGGCTAGCCCTCCGGTGGCGTGGACCGGTTTTTCAATTGAACGAATAACCGTATAATCCTTTACTCCGGCTTTAATTTCCGCCAACATGGCGCCCATTGATTTTCCGTAGACGGTTGGCGGATTTTCTTTGATGAGCTTGGCTTTTTGCAATTCGGCCAAGATCGCGGGAATCCCGCCGGCATAAAAAAGATCCACAACATGGTGGGGACCCGCAGGAGCAATGGAGGTCAGATGGGGAACTTTGGCTGTGAACGGGTCCAGATCCCTGAGGGTTAAATCCAATCCGGCATAGTACGCCAGGGCCGGAATATGCAGGGCGGTGTTGGTCGATCCTCCCAGCGCCATATCGGCCGCAATGGCATTGTGAAATGCATCAGGGGTCATGATGTCCAGCGGCTTCAAATCTTGTTTTACCAGATCCACGATTTTATAGCCGGTTTCTTTGGCCAGCCAGATCCGCTCGGAAAAAACAGCGGGGGCGCTGCCGTTAAACGGCAGAGACATGCCCAGCGCTTCAGACAGATTGTTCATCGTGTTGGCCGTAAACATTCCCGCGCACGAACCGGCCCCCGGACAGGCGGCGCATTCAAATGTATCCAGTTCTTCTTGAGAGATTTTTCCGCTCTTGAAGCGGCCCACCGCTTCAAAAACCTTGTCCAGTCCTGTATCTTTACCGTAAACTTTACCCGGCAGCATCGGGCCGCCGGACAGAAAAATGGAGGGAATGTTCAGTCGGGCGGCCGCGATCAACATACCCGGAACAATCTTGTCGCAGGATGCCAACAGCACCAGACCGTCAAACGGATGGGCGACGGCCATGGTTTCGATGGTATCGGCAATGAGTTCCCTGCTGGGAAGCGAATATTTCATCCCCTCGTGATTCATGGCGATTCCGTCGCAGATGCCGATGGTATTAAATACCAGCGGTGTGCCGCCGGCAGCATAAATACCAGCCTTGACTGCATCGACCAGCTTGTCCAGATGCATGTGCCCGGGTATGATTTCATTAAATGAATTGGCAATGCCGATGATCGGACGGTTCAGTTCCCAGTCCGTGAAGCCGTCTGCTCTTAACAATGAGCGGTGCGGCGCTCTTTCAGGCCCTTTGGTCATTAAATCGCTTCTTTTGGTCATTTTGATTCTTCCTTTTGTTAGGGTTCAGATAGTTCAATCGCGATCCCGTTCAGGGCGCTGGGTTTGGTGAAGGCAATCTTTTTACCGCGCAAGCCGATGCGCGGTGTTTGATCCAGCATTTCGATTCCGCGCTGCTTGAGGGCTTCGACGTCTTCAGCGATATTGTCTGTCAGCAGGCAAAAGTGATGAATGCCATCGCCTTTTTCCCTGTTGAACGTTGCCATCATTCCCTCATCACTTGAATCCTGTATAAACTCCAATCCCATCCCGCCCCATTCGACGACGGCGCACCTCATCTTTTTTTCTGGAAACTCTTTTATGGCAGGAATCTGGATGTCGATAACCTTCGATAAAGCTTTTAAACTGACTTCGATATCTTTAACGACAATTCCCATATGACCGATCGCTTTTATCATCTGAGTCCTCCTTTAGGCCCTTTATTTTTCACCAACAGGTTTCAGCAGCTTTTCCACAAATACCGGCACGGGGATGAGTTTCTGGGACAGCATGATTTCTTCGGTCTGCTTCCAGGCGTCGGTATCAATTTTTCCAAATGCAAAATCCGGTGTCGGCATCATCAGGATGCGGGTGGCCGGCAGTTGCTGACGCACAATCTCCTCGGGAGTTTCTTTATCGTATTTTAAAATGGTTTCAATCGCCTTTGCTTCGCTGGCAGGATCCAGGGCTTCGCGCCATCCCTGAAGCAGCGTCTTGGCGAACCGTTTAACGGTTTCAGGGTGTTCCTCAAACATTTTCCGGGTGGTGATCACCGAGTTGGCGACAAAGCGGATACCCATTTTGCTGGGGTCCATCAGCTCAAAGCGCTCTCCGGCTTTTTGCAGTTTGGCCCCGATAATGGGCGCCTGGGCGTTGCGATAGAGGGGCCAGAGGTCGACCTTGCCCTGGTAAAAAGGGGTATAATCATAGCGGACACTGAAAAAATTGACCTCGGTTTCTTTGATGTTAAATTTGGCCAGCAGCGCGCGCATGATGGTCTCGTCGTTGCCACCATAAGTGATACCGATGGTTTTGCCTTTCAGGTCCTGCGGTGTCTTGAGCGGTGTTTTATCCGGCCGATAAATCCAGTGCAACGGATTGATCTGGAAAAGCTGGGCGATGACAACAATCGGTGATCCTTTGGAAACCGCTCGAATCACCTGATCGGCGGATGCCACTCCAAACTGCGCATGGCCCAATTCCAGTTCCTTGATCGCATCTTTTTCAGGGCCGCCCGGTTTGACGGTCACCTTCAGGCCGTTTTTAGCAAACAACCCGCTGTCATGAGCGTAAAGGTCTCCGACCACACTGACGTTAAAAAGCCATTTGAGGCGGTAGCTCACTTCTTTCGTGGGTTCATCGGCATCCTGAGCGCACCCCCCCAGAATCAGGATAAAGATCATTGCAACTTTGAGCAGACCCAATTTTTGAAGTCGTTTTCGGTGCATGGATTGCCTCCCTGGGTTGTGTCCCCCCGAGCCAAATAAAAACGATGTTTCAATCCGGCAAATTAAATACTGCCCAGCCGCCTTTTAATAAACCATCCAAGCCATTCAAGAAAGACCAGGTATACAGATGTGCAAACGCCGATCAAAAAAAGCGCAACCAGAATTTTTGCCAGATCACTTTGATAAAGGGCGATGCGGATACTGTAGCCGATGCCGGCGCTGGCTGCAATAAATTCCGCCACAATCGTACCTACCATGGCCAGGGTGGCGCTGCCGACGATGACGGTAATCAGCTTGTGGATATTTTCAAAGGCCCGGATTTTAACCTGCAGTCGCCAGTTCATCCTGCGGGTGGATTCAAAGAAATGCTCGATTTCCTGCACGGGCTCCGACAGTATCCCGATGAAAGACAGCAGTAAAGGAAAATAACAGATCATTGCCGCAATCAGCAGCCGGGAGGAAAGTCCATCCCCCAGCAGGATAAATATGATCGGTGCCACGGCGACGATCGGGTAGGCCTGGATATTGTAAGCGGCCACGCGGATAAACGAGCCGATCCAGATGGTCAGCCGACCGATAATGCCCACAACAGTGGCCATACAGATGGACAGAAGGTGACCCAGAATCGCAACGCACAGGGTGTTGAGCACGGCCATCAGGTACAACCCGAAATAACGGCGGCAGGTGGTCCAGATTTCAGAAACACCGGGGATGGTGTAATCAGACAGGTTCAAGCTGTATTTCACCAGCATCAGGGTACCCAGGCCGATGAAATAGATTATCAAAAACTGATAAACGCGCCTATGAAGCATTGACGATCTCCAGCATAATTTGCTCCAGTTCGGTTTGTTTCAGTGTGCGACGGCCATTATAGTCCTGACCGTGAAGTGTTACGGCCTGAGGGGCTTTATATTGGTTGCGCAGCACAACAATCTGTTTGCAAAATTTTGAAACCTCAACCACATTATGGGAGATATATAAAAAACAGCGTTCGGGAAACAGGGATTTGATTTTTAGGATAATTTTTTCTTTGGTGATTTCGTCCACGTTGGCCAGGCTTTCGTCCATAATCAGCAGGTCAAAGTCCTGCAGCAGGTAGCGGGCCAAATTGGTGCGGTTTTGCTGACCCAGGGAGAGCTGGGCAAAGCGGGAATCTAAACAGGATTGAAGCCCGAATGAATCCACCAGCTCTGTCATGCGCTGCCGGTTGGACTTCGGTGTGATCGCCTCCAGATGCTCGCGGATACAGTACCAACCCGGAAGTCTTTCGAGATTATAGGTGTAGAGGACATGACGGATGCGGTGCAGATTTATGTCCCCGCTAAATTCGGTGATATCTCCGGCAATCATTTTTGCCAGGGTCGTCTTTCCGACACCCGACGGGCCGAACAGGGCATGAAATCCCGGCTCGGTCACCTGACAGCTCAATTGCCGGAACACATCGCCGACGGATCCCGGATATTTATAATGGAGTTCCTTTAATTCAAGTCGCATCCGTCCTCATGCAACCAGATCGGTTCGGCTTTGATGGGGGCCAACCCGAATCCATATCGCCAATCTATTTTTTCTTCAGTTGCTTGCCGATATTCCAGCAAGCGGCAATCGGTTTGCCGATCGACCAGTATTTGATGCTGCTCATGTCAAACAGCAGTGGCTTTACCTGTGCAAGGTCCACCTTCCCGTCATTGAGCACGGATTCGTCGGCATAGGTTTCGACAATTTCACCGATAAACAGATCATGGGTGGGAGTGTCGTAGACATCATAGAGTCGGCACGCCATATTAATCGGGCATTCATTGATCAGAGGGGCGCTGGGTAGCTTGCCGTAAAAAATCTCGAACACATCGGATTTGTCGGTTTTTTTACCGCTCACCAGCCCGACATAGTCCGTGGCGACAACCAGATCTTCAGAGGGGATATTTACACTGAAGGCCTTATTTTTTTTGATGCCGGCATTGGTGTAATGGGATTTGCCCATACTTAATGATATCAGAAAAGGTTTGGCGTGATTGACAATACCGATATGGGCGATGGTAATGAAGTTGGGCCTTCCCTCCACCAGTGCACCGACGATCGTCGTTGGGGTCGGATATAACAGATTGATGCCGTCAAGCGATTTTTTCATATATCCCCTTCCTTATGAATTCGCTGCGCTCTGATGTTTTTGCCACAAATAAATATACAGGCCGATTCCCCCGGAGATCATCAGTGCACAGAGGATCTGTCCCATGGAAAATGAGGAAAACACAAAACCCAGATGGGCGTCGGGCTCCCGAAAGTATTCGATGAAAAACCGGACTGTTCCATAGCCGATTATATATAAAGCCAGCATGGCGCCTGTTGGCAATCTCAATTTGCGCAACCGCCACAGAATGACGAAAAGAACAATCCCTTCAAAGAAGGCCTCATAGAGCTGGGAAGGATGCCGCAGCACTTTGTCAGTCGCCAGAGGAAAATACATACCGATCGGTGCGCTGGTTGCACGGCCGAATAGTTCCCCGTTTATAAAATTTCCAAGCCGGCCAAATGTATATCCCAGCGGCACCACCGGGACATATAAATCCATCACTTCCCAGTAGTTAATTTTGGATTTGCGGACATACCAGGAGACGGTCAGCAATATCCCGATAAGGCCGCCATGGTATGACATGCCCGAGATGCCGGTGAAGGAAAAGCCGTTAGAAAACGAAAAGGGCAGAAAGATTTCAAGCGGGTGGCGCAGATAATATGATAAATTGTAGAACAGCACATAGCCAATCCGTGCGCCGATAATCAGGCCCAAAATAGCATAGGTGGTCAAATCATTAACCTGATTCTTCGAGAATCCGAAACGCTTTTCATGCTTGATGCGATAGAGCACCAGAAAATAAGTGAAGGCAAAGGCGACGATATACATCAGCCCATAATACTGAAGCCTGAACCAGCCAATTTCGAATATCACCGGGCTGGTATGTTGCGGAAGGTGCTGCCACCAGTCCCAGAACTCACCCATAACGACTGCGTTCCCCTCCTTTCTATAATGTCAGCCAATCATATGGCATTCTGTTTTTTATGTCAAAGAAAGGTCGCACCTTTAGTCCAGTTAATTTTTAGTTGATATATTTTATCCGTGCGGATACCATTCTTTGCCCACAGTCGCCTCAACCGGTATAGCGGGATAAGATTCAATGACGGTTTTTAAAAACGACCCCCAGTTGTCAGACGCATCTGTTGAACGCATCGCCAAAGACACGGTGCGCATCCACTGGAAGACGCGTTTCAAGGAGCTTGCAGTTTCAATTTATCATGGCGATACGCCCGAAACTATCCAGCGCAGCAAGCCCTTCCGCCGGATTAAAGGCCGAACCGCTGTAAAAATTTCAGATCTGAATCCGGATGTTCCGCACTACTTTGATATCGGATTCGAGGATGGTGACCGCCGGGTGGTCAGCGAGCGACGCCTGCCGTTGCAAGGCGCGGTAAATTTCAGAGACCTTGGCGGATATGCCACCGCAGCAGGAAGACGCTTTAAATGGGGCAGGGTTTTCCGCTCGGATCATCTATCAGGGCTGACGGATCGCGACCTGAGCTTCCTGCAGCGTATGAGGATTCAAAGTGTTTGCGATTTTCGAACATCGGCCGAAGCCCAACGCAGGCCTGATCGATTTCCGGGAAACGGACCCGGTAAATATCTTCACCTGCCGCTTGACCATCTCAGATTTGATCCCACAACGATATTTCAAAAGCTGAAAAAAGGGGATACGAGCTGGTTGACGCGGGAATTTTTGATTGAGGGTTATATTTTAAATATCGAAAAATCTGCGCCCGTCTGGGGCGAGGTGTTCAAGCGTCTGGCCGACGCCGGTCGGCTGCCGCTGGTTTTTCACTGCACCGGCGGCAAGGACAGGACCGGCACCTGTGCCGCACTGATTTTGCTTTCCCTGGGAGTTTCAGAAAAGACCGTAATCTTCGATCATGGCCTTTCCAATATTTATATTCGCGACGTTGTCAATGGTATCTATGCTAAGTTTGAATCCGCCGGCATCGATCCGAAAAAAGTCGCTCCCTATTTTTCAGCACCACGGTACTGCATTGATGCCATGCTGGCACACCTGCGCGAAAAATATGGCTCAGCAGTCGATTACCTCAAATCAAAGGCGGGTGTCACCGAAGAGATGCTAAAAAAAATAAGGGGACATCTGCTCGAGTAAAATACCTGCAACCGCTGGCTCCTGGAGGCTTGCTTCTGGCCAGCGAACAATCGATTTTTCATATTTCCGCGCACATTCAGCCAGAAGCCATTCCACAGTAACCAGGAGCGATAGTCTGCCTTAATCTTAAATTGACATTGTAATAAAATTACTTTAATATTGATTTTATTATGTAAAACAGACAATTGTCACACCTTTCATTTGGCGGTCTAACACAATGACTAGCAGTGGTTTCAAAACCTCAGATCAGGTTCTAGGGCAAGGCGCAGGCCGATCGATAACGCGCAGCATACGTATAAGTATGTGAGCATTTATCGGAGGCCTGAAACGCAGCCATTGGGCCCCAGATGGGGTTTTGAAACCGCTTCTAAAGGACCTCGGTAATGGCATCCTCCGACAACCATTCAAACGAGCCGAACATTTCCGTTGTGACCGCACGATTGTTCGAGATCATTTTAGATATGCCCTTCCAGGACCGCCGCGCGCTGTTGAAAGACTTAGAAGCAAAGCATTCACAGGGAAGAAGAAGATTTGCCCGCAAACCCTATTTTATGCCGGTAGACTTTGCAACTTCGGATCGTGCTTTTAATGGTTTTATTCAAAATATCAGCTCGGGCGGTTTGCTGATTGAAACCCGGGAAACTCTACCCGTCGGTCAACAGGTCACGTTATCTTTCATGCGGCCAAAATCCAGAGATTATGTCAAAGTGGGCGGCGAGGTTGTTCGAAAGGTCAGCGACGGTTTCGGTGTTAAGTTTCACAGCCATATAGAAGGGATCTCAACTTAAATTAATCTTTTCAAATTTTAAAACGATGCCCACCCCGACAAGCGCTCGATTGAGGTTGTATTGAAAGGTTTCAGATGAAAAAGAAAATACTAGTTGTTGATGACGAGGATTTTCAGCGAGACCTGTTAAACAAACTTCTCACGAAAGTAGGATATACGGTGGCCGAAGCCGAATCCCCGGAAGTGGCATTTGCTATTATGAAAAAAGAGGACTTTCCGGTGATTATTACCGATTTGATTATGTTGGATATGGACGGTGTTGAGTTTTGCCAGCGAATTAGAGAGCGAAACTCACAATCGGTCATCATTGCTTTAACCGGGTATGCGGATCTTTACGATCTGGAGAAGCTAAAACAGGTGGGATTTGATAATTACCTGACCAAGCCGATAAAACTAAATAAAATTCAACCGGTTGTTGAGGCAGGCTTTGAAATAATCAAGCAGAGAAAGAAATCCCGTCGCTGATTGATAGAAGCCATCTCAAAGATATGGGGCCAAAAGACATTTTTGAGATGGCTTCTAATCTTCGTTCATAAACGGACCGCTTACCACCCTGTCCCTTCCCGAATTTTTTGCCCGGTAAAGATATTGATCCGCTTTTTCGATCAGGTCATCTGTTGAAAAGCCCCCGTCGGGTCTGTGTTTGTCGAAGCCGGTCACACCAAAGCTGGCGGTGATCGATATCGCTTTTCCTTCCCATTTAAATTCTTTTCTTGAAATTTGTCTGCGGAGCCTCTCTGCCAGACGGCCGGCATTTTTAAAATTGGTTTCAGGCAAAACCAGCAAAAACTCCTCGCCGCCGTAACGCGCCAGCCAGTCCATGTCGGAGCGGATCAGAGACAGCAGGCGTTTCACAAATTCCTTGAGAACCATATCGCCGCATAAATGACCGAAGGTATCGTTTACCTGCTTGAAATGATCGATGTCACACAAAGCCACCGAGAGGGGATGATGATAACGGGAAGCGCGCTTAATTTCGTGCTGGAGGTGTTCGTTGAGATAGCCGCGATTGTAACATCCGGTCAGTGAGTCTTTTCTGGATAAAAGCCTGATTTCGCCATTGGCCTTTTCCAGAGATTTATGCTTCTTTTTTAAGCGATCATACAGCAGCGTATTTTCCAGCACCAGCGAATACTGTTTGGCCAGCATGGTCAAAAGCTTCATGTTTTCATGGGTAATCGAGCTTTCTTTGATTGGCGTTTTAACCATGACCGCTCCCAGGGTTCGTTTAATGGTGGAAAGCGGCAACATGACAATCGATTTTTCGTTTTCAAAGGCCAGCGCGGGAATTAAGGCCGGCTGTCTTCGGTTGATGATCCAGGAAAAGATACCGCATTCGATTTGATAATCAACTTCCTTTCGGCAGATCGCTTTTCGATCTTCAGGGAAGGCATACTCCAGAACAAATTCATGGGAATCGTCATCAACGACAAAAAGGGCGCAAACTTCAATTTCGATTAAATTGCGGACATCATCTAAAAAGACCTCCCATATCTGCCCGATGGATGTCGGGAAATCGATGCGGTCCTGAAATTGCCCCAGATGCTCTATTTTATCAATGAGTTCTAGTAGCGCCGTTTTTTGTTCGGCCATGGCATGCTCCCCTAACTGATCAATATTTTATCAGAAATTATTTTAATCGCAAGCTTTACGCGCCGGTTCAAGAAGCGGCCGATTGACGGTTCCAAAATGATTTTGCACTGGATTTTTCTGGCGGTTCATTATAGCTTGCGAATAAAATCATAATGACAGGTTTGCCGAAGCGCGTTTGACCGTTGTTGAGTCGACGGCTCAACCCGGCCGGCAAAAAATTCTTCCACTCATAAAACGCAATGAGCGCCTTCTGTGAGCAGTCAAAAAACGGTTACTTTATTTGTCCAGTGTCTGGTTGACACCCTGTATCCCGAGGTGGCCGAAGCCATGGTGCGTGTTTTTCGCCGGCTGGGTCTATCCATCACCTGTCCAACCGACCAAACCTGCTGCGGGCAGCCGGCCTTTAATTCCGGTTATCGCCGGCAGGCGCGTTCTGCGGCCGAGCATTTCATCGAGGTATTCGAAGACTCGGAAATAATTGTCTGTCCCTCGGGGTCCTGCGTCAACATGGTCCGGCATCATTATTTAGAACTGTTTGCAAATGATCCTCAATGGTTGCGCCGGGCGCAGGACCTGGCCAATCGCACCTATGAATTCAGTGAATACCTGGTGGACATCCTGGGGGTTGAAGCGTTGGGTGCACGCTTTGAAGGCAGCGTAACCTATCATGATTCCTGCCATTTGCTGCGCGGTATCGGTGTCAGGGAGCAACCGCGCCGACTGCTTCACAGGGTATCCGGCGCTGATTTTATCGAAATGCGGGACTCCGATTATTGCTGCGGTTTCGGCGGCACCTTTGCGGTGAAATATTCCGATATTTCAAATGCCATGGTGACCGATAAAGTCAAAAACATTATCGATACCGGAGCGGATGTGGTGGTGGGCTGTGACATGGGCTGTTTGATGAACATCCAGGGCAAGCTCAGCCGCCTGGGTTCTTCTATTAAGGTGATGCACATCGCCCAAATTCTAGCGAGCTAAAGAAGTTTTTTAGCCGCAGACGCCCGCAGACATACGCAGATAGTTTTTTCCTCCCGACGACCCGTCGGGAGGAAAACCTGCACGCCCTTCGGGCAGTTATTTATTTAGCGCTTTATATTTGCTTGCATAATTTTAGCGGCTAAATGGCGTTGAATTTCTAATTTAATAGAATAAACAAACGAAACGCGATAATTTTGTATCGCGAAGCGATGTACGTTTTTTGTCCGGGCGGGTCGCCCGGACAAAAGGTCTGCTTCGGTCTGCGTGCGTCTGCGGTTAAAAAGAAAGTCAAAATGACAAAAATAACGACAGAAAATTATGTGGCCGAGGCCAGAAAGGCGATTCAAAATCAGGTGCTGCAAAGGGCGCTGGCTGATTTGCAGAATCGTTTCGGTCGCGGCACGGCCGAAAGCTATCGCCAGCTCCCGGAAGGACCGGACCTGCGCCTAAAGGCCCATGAAATCCGGATGAAAACCATCGAAAACCTGGATGTGGTCCTGGAAACACTGGCCGCCAATATTCGCAAAAACGGCGGGCAGGTTTTTTTTGCCGAAGACGGTCAGGCGGCCGTCAATTACTGCCTGGAAGTTGCCCAGCGGCACAAAGTCAGGCGGGTGGTTAAGGGCAAGTCGATGGTCAGTGAAGAAATCGGTTTAAATGCGGCGCTAATCGACAGCGGCATCGATGTGTCTGAAACCGATCTGGGCGAATATATCATTCAGCTGGCCGATGAAACCCCTTCTCACATCATCGCGCCGGCCATTCACAAAACCCGCCATGATGTCGGCAGCCTGTTTGCCGACAAACTCGATATCCCGTATGAAGATGATCCGCCACGATTGACCTGGATTGCCAGAAAAGCCCTGCGCGAAAAATTTCTGGCTGCCGATATGGGCACATCGGGCTGCAATATCGCCTGCGCTGAAACCGGCCATATTGTGACGGTTTCAAACGAAGGCAACATCCGCATGTCGACCACCGTGCCGAAGGTCCATGTCGCCATCATGGGAATGGAGCGAGTTGCCGCCCGGCTGGAAGATCACGACATGCTTTTGAGGCTTCTTTGCCGCGGTGCGGCTGCACAAAATATGGCCACCTATGTCAGCTATATCGGCGGGCCGCGCGCGGTGCATCAGGCCGACGGCCCGCAGGAATTTCACCTGGTTATTCTGGACAACGGGCGCAGCCGGATTCTGGCGGATAAAGAATTCCGCGAGATGTTGTGCTGCATCCGCTGTGCCGCCTGTCTGAATGTGTGCCCGGTTTATGCCAAGATCGGCGGTCATGCTTACGGGTACGCCTATTCCGGGCCGGTGGGCGCGGTGGTAACGCCGCTGCTGGTGGGAATCAATCGGGCCAAGGATCTGTGTCTGGGAGAAACGCTTTGCGGCGCCTGTCAGGAGATATGCGCGGTCAATATCAACCTGCCGCGGATGTTGCTGGCGTTGCGCAGCAAACTGGCTGAAGGCGACGCGGCCTGGGGAGTGAAGCCGGTGGATCGCAAAGAAAAGTTTTTGTTTCAAGCCTGGTCATGGATAATGCGCCATCGCGGCTTGTATGATGCGGCCGCTAGACTCGGCGTCATGGGCCAGAAGTTTTTGACTCCCACTGACGGCATGATCCGTCGTTTACCGCCGCCGCTGCACGCCTGGACAAAAGAGCGCAACATCAGGCCCCTGGCAACGGAATCTTTTATCCGCCGCTGGAAGAAAGGCCTCAAATGAGCACAGCCAATCAGCGGGAATTTATCAACCGCATAAAAATGGCTCTGGGAAAACCTTTTGCCGAACCCCGGCAAACAGAGGATTTGTTCGGATCCGGAATGTCCGCTGAAACCCGATCCATTCTTGAACGCGTCAAAAACCGCAGTGCTGCAGACAGACAAAAACTGCTCGAAACCCTCCTCGAAGCCGCGCAGCCCATCAATTTAAAGGTAATCTACTGTGACGATATCGGCGCGGTGACTGCCGGAATTGCCGAACTGGTGCGGACCAAGGAACCTGAATGGGGCAGCCAAAAGAGTGTGGCGGCCTGGCAGCATCCGCTGATCGAAAGCCTGAACCTGCCCGATGCCCTCTCCGGCCTGGGAGTGCCCGTGGTTTTTGCCGATCTGCGAAAGACCGATGCAGACAGCCTGCGGCGGCGCATCAGCGGGTGCTATATCGGAATCACTTCGGCTGATTTCTGCATGGCGAACACCGCCACGCTGGTGATGCGGACGCGACCGGGCCAGGCCCGTACCGTTTCCCTTTTGCCGTCGATTCATATCGCCGTTATCGAGCTCAACCGGATTATCGCCGACTTAAAAGAGCTTTACGCCCTGTTAAAATGGGATCCGCAGGAGAGCAAAGACGGCCTGACCAATTGCATGACATTCATCTCCGGGCCCAGCAAAACTGCCGATATCGAAGCCACCATGGTTCACGGTGCGCATGGTCCCCGGGAAGTGCACGTCTTTGTAAAAAATTTTGATTCTTGATTTAAGCCAAACGGTTTTTTTCTGTGGGGCAATATTTAGTTTTGCATCTCTGGGGCACGTGATTTTTTAAACCTTTTTTAACTGTCAAATGAGGAGGTGCACATGTCAATTAAAACCCTTAAATGGGCCGCAATTCTTTGTTTTGTGGTTGCCATGGCCGTTTTGTTGGGCGGTGGCGTCGCCATGAAAAAGGACTTGCCGCCTTATCCCGCAAAAGTCGTCGACTCCGGCGGCACTGTTCTTTTTGAGCGCTCGGACATCATCGCCGGCCAGGACGTCTACCAGCGATTCGGTTTGATGGATCATGGGGCGGTCTGGGGCCACGGTTCCCAGCGCGGCGCCGAATTTTCAGCTACATCGCTAAACCTCATTGCCGAGGCTGTCGGAGATTACCTGGCTATGGCGGAGCACGGCAAACCCTATGCCGAGCTAGATGATCTGCAAAAAGACATCATCGATGTCAAAATCAGGGCCGAGATTAAGCCCAACCGCTACGATGCCGGCAGCGACACGCTCAAGCTCACCGATGCCCAGGTCAAGGGCCTGGAGCGCGTCGGGCAGCACTGGGAAAAAACCTTTAAAGACGGCGAAATCCGCTATGGTTTTCTTCCCAGCACGGTTCCAGAGCAAGAGCAGCGTCTTCAGGTCTCTCGCTTTTTCTTCTGGACGGCCTGGGTGGCCTCAACGCTTCGCCCGGGAGAAGATTACACGTACACCAACAACTGGCCGCCGGACAGAAGGGTGGGCAACACCCCCAGTACAGATGCCTTTTTCTATTCCATCGCCGGTGTCCTGGCCCTGCTGGTGGTTCTGGCGCTGTTTGTCTACTGGATCCACCGTTACGGCCTGTGGTATGGAAAAGCCAAAGGCACGGCCCTGGCTGAAAAATTGATCGATATGCCCTTGACGCGCAGCCAGTTCCAGGCCGCCAAATTCTTTGTGGTGGTGATTCTGTTATTTTTGCTCCAGACCAGCTTCGGTGGACTGCTGGCGCATTACACCATCCACCCGGGCAGCTTTTTTGTGGACTTTGTGGCGGACCTGATCCCTTACAGCTGGGCCAAAACCTGGCATTTGCAGCTGATGGTTTTCTGGATTGCCACCACCTGGCTGGCCTCCGCCATCTACCTGGCACCGATTATCGGCGGCAAAGAACCCGCAAAGCAGAGCCTTCTGGTCAAGCTGTTATTCGTGGCTGTTCTGATTGTCGCCGTGGGCAGCCTGACCGGCGAAGTTCTGGGCATCAAAGGAATGCTCGGTGATCTGTGGTTCTGGCTGGGCCATCAGGGCTGGGAATTTCTGGAACTGGGTCGGTTGTGGCAGATCTTGCTGTTTGTGGGCCTTATTTTCTGGTTGCTGATCGTGTATCGGGCCGTTGGTGGTCATCTGAAGCGCCACAAGGATGAATTCAGCGCCTTGATCTGGTTTTACGTTTTCAGTGCCGTGATGGTGGTTGCCTTTTTCGGTTTCGGGCTTTTTTACGGCCAGGGCTCCCATCTGACCATGGCGGACTACTGGCGCTGGTTCGTGGTTCATCTCTGGGTGGAAAGCATTTTTGAGTTCTTCGGTATTGCGGTCATCGCGCTGTTGATGGTGGCCATGGGGCTGGCAACGGCCCAGGCCGCTTTGAGGGTGGCCTATTTTACCGCGGCCCTGACCTTTATCAGCGGCATCATCGGAACCGCGCATCACTATTACTGGTACGGCGGTGCGGCTTTCTGGGTCGGCTGGGGTTCCATTTTCTCTTCGATGGAGCCCGTGCCGCTGCTGACCCTGGTGGTTCGTGGATTAATGGAATACCGGGATATCCGCAAGGCCGGCAAGGAGTTCAGTTACAAGTGGCCCATGTATTTTCTGGTGGCCGCCTCTTTCTGGAACTTTCTGGGAGCCGGCATCTTCGGCTTCCTGATCAATCTTCCCATTATCAACTTCTACGAACACGGGACCTATCTGACCATGCACCACGCCCATACGGCCATGTTCGGAACCTACGGCATGCTGTCCATTGCCCTGCTGCTGTTCTCCTGGCGCGGCCTGGTTGAAAAGGCGTACTGGAAAGATGGCATCCTGAAGCTTTCCTTCTGGGGACTCAACGGCGGGCTGTTTTTGTTGGCCTTCGGCACCCTGCTGCCCATCGGCGCCATGCAGGCCTGGATCTCTTTTAAAGACGGGCTCTGGGTGGCCCGTAGCGCGGATTTCTTTGAAAAAGGCGCAGTCGTACTGCTCGGAACCCTGCGCGTTATCCCGGACCTCATTGTCATCATTCTGGGAGTTCTGCCGTTGGCCTATTTTCTGGTTACCACTTACCCACGCCTGAAAGCGGCGGAAATCAAAGACGATGAGTCCGTCTGGGAACGGCTGGGGATTGAACTGTAATATCTGAATCTCTGTTTCTAAAAACCAAAAAGCCCGGTTTAAATCGAACCGGGCTTTTTGGTTAAATAAAATTCAACTCAATACGGTTTTCCCCGGCGCAAAAATCAATTCCTTTTTATCGCAGATTGAACTATGAGCCAGCCGGCCAAACCCAAACAGGCGGCAATCCCAATCATCGCGATGATTCCGTCCATTCTGACCTCCCATCATTCAGGTTAAAGAATTCATACACGCGATTTGTCTTTCTGTTCCGCATTTCATCATTATGCTTTAAAGTTGCAAAATTTAAATAGATTGATTTCAAGATCAGTGCGAAGAAGAGAGGAAGACATAAAGCAGCTTCGCGTCAGAAATGAGAATGAGATCAGCAAGTCTCTCAGTGTTGATGCGCACGATCAGTCGGCAGCTAAGAAATCGCAAAGGAGATTTCTTCTTTAATGCGCGCCAAGGAAAAGGGCGTTCTTTTTATGCCACAAGGTGGGAGTATTTGTCAGGATATAATTCACCGCTAAAAAGCGTTATGTTTTATTCTAAAAAGACTGAATCAAATCTAAAGTTATGCCGGGGACGCTCAAGGGGCTTCGCTGGAGATCTTGGCAAGCCCGTCTTCTAAAATTGAAAGGCCCTTTTCCAGCTGCGAAGCGCTGATTACAAGCGGCGTCATAATACGAATGATATGGCCATGACTGCCGCAGGTTAAAATAACCAGACCGCTGTTTAGGCATTCATTGACCAGCTGTTTGGCTTCATCGGTTGCCGGCTCTTTGTCCGCACCTTTGATCAACTCCAGGCCCAGCATCGCGCCCAGGCCTCTGATCTCACCGATAATTTTAAATTGTTTCTGCCAGCGTTCAAAGCGCGCTTTGAGCTTCTCGCCAAGGGCCTGCGCTTTTTTCAGCAGATCTTCTCCTTCGAAAATTTCCAGCACGGCCAGGGCCGCCCGGCATGCTACCGGATTGGCGCCGTATGTACCACCTAAGCCCCCCGGATGGACCGCGTCCATTATTTCTTGCCTGCCGACCACTGCACTCAGTGGCATGCCGGCCGCCAGGCTCTTGGCCACGGTCATCAAGTCGGGCGCCACGTTCCAGTGTTCAATCGCAAACATCTTTCCGGTGCGCCCCATGCCGCTTTGAATTTCATCGGCGACGAACAGGATGCCGTTGTCGTGGCAGATTTTAAAGAGTTCCTGAAAATACCCGGCTGGCGGGGCAATAAATCCGCCTTCTCCCTGGACCGGCTCGGCCACGACCGCCGCCACGGCCTCGGGGTTGACGTGTTTGATAAAAAAATCCTTGAGTTTTTCAGGCCCGACGACATCGCCAAAGGGCATGCGGTAGACCTCCGGGGCAAAGGGGCCAAAGCCGAATTTGTAAGGCTTCACCTTGCTGGTCATGGTCATGGTCAGCAGGGTGCGGCCGTGGTAAGCGTTTTCAAAAACGATGATGGCCGGTCGTTTGGTGTAGTAGCGAGCAATTTTGACGGCGTTTTCGACCGCTTCCGCCCCGCTGTTTACAAACAGGGCTTTTTTCGGAAAATCACCGGGAGTGATCCGGCAGAGTTTTTCGGCCAGTCGAACCGCCGATTCATAAGGGTTGACCATAAAGCAGGTGTGGGTAAATTTTTCGGCCTGATCCTTGATGGCGGCGACGACTTTTGGATGGCTGTGCCCCACATTCATGACGGCAATGCCGCCGGCAAAATCGATATACTCCCGTCCTTCCACATCCCGGATCACGGCACCCCTGGCAGATGCCGCGTACAGGTTTGTCGTGCTCGCATGCCCTGCGGTGACAAACTGGTTTCTCAATCGACTCAATTGCTCAGGGTTTAAAGTTTCGCTCATCCATCCCCCCGTCTTTTGGTCAGCAACTCAAAAAAATTGACTTCTAAATATAGGCTGTCGCTGTGATTTCTACTCTTGTGCCGAAAGGGAGACTGACGGCCTGGATGCAGGTTCGCGCCGGGCGGTCTTCCCTGAAATATTTTTTATAGACTTCGTTAAAGCGCGCGTATTCGGCGATATCGAGAAGATAAACCGTTACCGTCAGCACTTTATCCAGTGATGAGCCGGCTTCCTCCAAAATAATACGCAAATTTTCCAGTGCCAGCCCGGCTTCATCTTCCACTGTTCCGAGCTTGATCTCATTGGTCCCGGGGTCCACCGCCCCCTGTCCGGAAACATAGATGATGCCGTTGTGGACGATCGCCTGAGAATAGGGTCCGCCCGTTACTGCCGCCTTATCGGTCTGAAAGACTTTTTTCTCTTCCATTTTTCAACTCGTTGCTGGTTTTCATTTTAAAATAAAAAATGGGTCAATTTGATTTTCACGATAAAAAATTTAAAAATCGTTTTAAAGCCTCAGATGAGGGTCAATGGCTCCCGCATGAAAGCGGGATTTCACATCTTTATTTAATGCCTGAATGAGTTCAAAAGGCACAATTCGGTTTAAAATGCGTGTATTCGAGCATACACGTTAGTGCGCGAGTATTTTGAACCGGATTGAAACACGGCCATTGGCCTTAAGATGGGGTTTTAAAACGATTTTTTAGATGCCGCAGATGCGTTTGACCTCTTCGTTGTCGATCAGTTCATCCACCGGGCCCTGATAACAAATACGCCCGTTGTCGATGATGTAGCCGTAATCGCTTAATTTCAGGGTAAATTTCACATTTTGCTCGGCCAGCAAAACGGTTAACCCGACTTCTTTTAGTTTTTTAATACGCTCGCCCAGTATTTTTACCAGCACCGGCGCCAGCCCCTCGGTGGGCTCATCCAGCAAAAGAAACTGCGGATTGGTCATTAAGGCGCGTCCAACGGCCAGCATTTTTTGCTCGCCGCCGCTGAGCAATCCGCCTTTGCGGCCATCCATTTCTTTTAGGGCGGGAAATAAATCATAGACTTTTTGTTTGTCCCATTGTTCACCCTCGGTCCCCGCGCGCTCGGCAATTTCCAGATTCTCGCCGACGGTCAGATCGGCAAAGATGCGGCGGTCATCGGGCACCCAGCCCATGCCTTGACGGACGCGTTTGTAGGGTGGGGAACCGGTTACATCCGCATCATTAAACCGGATATGACCCCGGGAAGGTGGGTTCAACCCCATGATGCTTCTGAACGTGGTGGTCTTGCCGGCGCCGTTGCGTCCCAGCAGGCAGACGACCTGCCCCTTTTGGACTTTTAGGGACACACCGAAAAGAATGTGACTCAAGCCATAGTAGGTGTGAATTCCTTCAACCGTGAGCATTATTCGTCTCCCAGGTAGGCTTGCTGGACTTCAGTATTCTGGCGCACGATTTCCGGTTCGTCTTGTATGATGGAGTGTCCCTGTTGCATGACCATGATGCTTTGAGCCGTGCCGAACACGACCTCCATGTCATGTTCGCAGAACAAAATCGTCAGGCCCTCTTCTTGGGCCAGCCGTTGAATCAGGGCCATGGTCGTGGTGGTTTCCTCCGGAGACATACCGGCGGTGGGTTCGTCTAAAATCAGCAATTTGGGCTCATTGCCCAGAGCAATGGCAATCTCCAGGATGCGTTTGTCCCCATGGGACAGCGAGCCGGCCACATCCATCTTCCTATCCAATAAACCGACACTTTCCAGGATACGATGGGTTTCATCAACGACCAGCCGGGCGGCCGGCTGAAACAGCTTGTTGCTGAGTTTTCGCTGGGATAGAACCGATATCTGGACATTGCGAAAGACCGAAAGGCGGTGGAAAACATTGGCGATCTGAAATGAGCGCGCGATTCCTTTGCGGCAGATGACGTGGGGCGGCAATCTGCTGATATCTTCATCGTTCAACAGGACCGTGCCGTTATCGGGCTGCAGTTGTCCGGTAATCAGGTTGAACAAGGTGGTTTTGCCGGCGCCGTTGGGCCCGATGACGGCCACGAGCTGCCCTTTTTCAACGGTCAGATGAGCGCCGTTAACCGCTTTAAATTCATCAAATGATTTATGCAAATCTTCAACGCGAAGCATTGATTTACTCCACCGGGCTTTCGCTTGTATATTTCGACCGGGAGCGCAAAAGCCGCCGGTAATTATAGCCCATGATGCCTTCCGGCAGGAAGAAAATCAGCAGAATCAAAATAACGCCCAGAATAAGGGTCCAGTATTCCGTATAGGTGCCCACAAACGTCCGCAGGGATACGATGATGGCCGCACCCAGCATGGGTCCGGCAAACGTAAACCATCCGCCCAGCAGGCACATGATGAAAATTTCTAGAGACAATACCCAGAACAGCAGATCCGGGAAAATCGATCCTTCCACGACAACAAATAGCACGCCGGCAATCCCGCCGAAAAATGTGGCGATGACAATGGCTTTCAGCTGGTGGCGCCGCACATGGATGCCCACGGCCGCACAGCGCTCGGGGTTGTCGCGGATGGCCTGCAAGGTGGATCCGAAAGGAGATTTTAAAATCAAGTACATCAGGGCCACACATATACCCAGCACAATTAAAACAAAGTAGTACGAGCTGGTGGTGGATGCGATAAAATCAGGGATCGGAATGCCGTGAATCCCGTCATCGCCGCCGGTAAGATCATACCAGCGAAACGCAATGGCCCAGATCAGTGAGCCCAGAGAGATTTGCAACATGCCGAAATACAACCGGTTCAGGCGGATGCAGAATATGCCGATCAGCAATCCGGCGAGAGCGGCTGCCAGGGGGCCGGCTGAAAACGCCATCCACCACGGCAGAGCGGTCTTGGCCAGCAGCAGCCCGCTCGAATAGGCGCCGACTCCATAGAAGACGCCATGGTGAAATTGAAACAGCATCCCATGGCCCACGCAAAGATTCAAGCTCATGGCCAGCAGTGCGGTGACGAAGATGACCGCCAGAAAATAGATGTAAAATCTGGACAAGAACGACGGTGCTAAAAGCAGAATGACAAAAATAGCTAAGCTGATGCCAAATGCTTTTTTCCGGATCATCTCGCTAAACAACACGGTTCCTTTCTACCATACTGATTTCAACATCCCGGTCGGTTTCAGGGTCAAAACAATCACCACCGCCAGATAGGGAAAAACGATGGCGAACTGCGGCAATAACAATACGCCGAAAGCCTGGGTAATGCCGAATATCAGCGATCCGACCAGGGCGCCCCACATGTTTCCCAATCCGCCGATGGTGACGATCAAAAATGCCTCGATGATGATGTTGTGATCCATGCCGATGGTCACGCTAATGGTGGGTGAGACCAGGGCGCCGCCCAGCCCCGCCAGCAGGCAACCCAGGACAAAAGCAAAGGCAAAAACCCAGCTGACATTGATGCCGATGGCGCCGACCATTTCCATATCCACGGCGGCGGCCCGGGCGATTTTACCCATTTTGGTTTTGGTTGAAAACAGCCACAGCCCGATGGCCACCAGCGGACCGATGACCAGAAGAAACAAATTGTATCTGGGAAATGGAGATCCAAAAACAGATATCGAGCCCTGCAGAAATGCCGGGGCCATAACGGAGCGATATTCGGCGCCCCACACAATTTTGGTCAAGTCGCCCAGAATCAGCATCAGGGCAAAGGTGAACAGCAGCAGCATCAGGTGCTCGCGCTGATAAAGATGGCAGAACAGCGATCGCTCGGCGATCAGGCTGACCAAGGCGACCACCAGGGGCGCAAAAACGAGCGCCAGCCAGAAGCCGATCGAACCGCCGCCGAAGAATGTGGAGATGCTGTAGGCGGCAAATGCACCGATCATATACAGGGAACCGTGGGCCACATTGGGCACCCGCAGGACACCGAGCACAAAACTGAGTCCGGCGGTCACGACGAAGAGAATCATGGCGCGGCTCAGACCCACCAGAAAGGTACTGCTAAGGGCGGCAATCGTTATTTCCTGTCCACCTTCCATGGGTCCTCATTCCTCAACGAATCCGTAAAAAATCAAACCACAGAGAAGCAAGATCCTGCCCGGTGTTAACGACACACCGGGCAGGACCGGATTTTTTGAGAGCAGGCGGGCAATTTTGCCCACTGACGTTTATTGGCCGCGGGCTTCCATAATTTCCTGGCAGGAGGGCATGACTTCGGCTCCCCGCAGGGTGTAAATATCCGTGGCAATGGCAAAACCCTGTTCGGGCGACAATTTGGTTACACCAAAATTCATCGGCAAAATGGCCTGGTGATCGCAGGCCCGCATTTCGATCCGGCCCACCGGGCTCTGAATCTGCAACCCCTCCATCGCATCAATAAATTTTTCCGTATCCACGGATCCGGCTTTTCTATAGGCTTCGGCGATGAAATGCGCGGTGATATAAGCCTGAAAGGCCGGAAACCCGGGCAGGCTTCCGTAAGCGGCTTTAAAGTCATTGACAAACTTGCGGTTGGCGGCAATATCCGGATAATAAAAATGATAGTCGATGGTGCCCATAACCCCTTCGGGTGCCTGCATTCCTAAGGGTTTTACAACTGCAAGATCGGTGGCGCTGTGAATATAGATGGCCACCTTCTCGGTCATGCCGGTCGCCTTGATGGTTTTCATTGCATTGGCCATGCTGGCGCCGCCGGTGGCAAAGATGACCGCATCCGGTTTGGCGGCCAGAATGGCGGTGACATAGGGAATCAGATCGGGCTCGCCCACCTTCCACCAGGATTGCCCCAGCAACTGGACTTCAGGCTTTCGTTCCTTGAGGTTTCGCCAGGCCGCATCGGCAATCGCATGCCCGTACTCATAATCGTCTCCGGCAATCCAGTATTTGACGTAGGGCTTTTGGGCGAGCGCCACTCCGCCGGACTTGCCGGCCATGGCGGTGTTTTCGCCGGCCGAAAACACATAGCGGTGGCCCTTTTTGCCGGTGATGTTTTCACTTTTTGAAATCCAGGCGATAAACGGCACTTTTTCTCTTTTGGCCACGGCTTCAGACACGGCCAGTGCCGCCCCGCTATTGATGGTACCGACCAGGATATCGACACCCTCGCGCAGCACCAGTTCTTTGGCCATGTTTAGCGCAATATCGACTTTAAACTTGGTATCCCGGGTGGTAAACTCAATTTTATTTCCCAGGACCCCTTCTTTGTTGATCTCTTTTAGAGCCAGTTTAAAACCGTTGAGGGCATCCTGTCCAAAAAAAGCCGCAGGGCCGCTGTAACAGTCAATCACGCCTACTTTGATGTTCTTTGCCTGAGCATGCGCCGGCATCAGAACAAGAGCAATTGCCAAAAGGCCTAGCAGCATTGCGATAAAGCTATTTTTTTTCATCGTGACCCTCCTTCCACTTATGGATTGAACGTTGACCTCTATGCCAGTTTTGGAAATGGCTGAATCCCTTTGTCCCCGTAAGGGTTTGAACTGAATGCGATTCATTTTTTATTTTGATATTCTTTCCTATATGGGTTACAAACTGAAGTCAAGAATTATTCAAAAGCCTTAATGATCTTCAGTCTCTATCCCGTCGTAAAACAGGAGGTTATGTTGAAATTCAATTCTATCAATCAACGGCATTTAAAAAATCTGCAGGCCCTGGTCGCGGCGGATCGGTTTTCAACCGGAGAGTCGGTTCTCGATCTGCACGCCAAAGATCAATCCCAGCACCCGCCCTGCCGGCCCGAAGCGGTTATCTGGCCGCTGGATCGATCGGAGGTGTCAGAAATTTTAAAATATGCCAATCAAAACCTGATTCCGGTTACCGGCTGGGGTTCCGGATCGAGCCTGGAGGGCAACCCCATTCCCGTTAAAAAAGGTATCGTGCTGGATTTTTCGCAGATGAACCGAATTCTGGACATCCGCACCGAAGATTTTCAGGCCGATGTGGAACCGGGTGTGATCTACCAGGATTTAAATACGAAGCTGCGGCACACCGGCCTGTTTTTTCCGCCGGATCCCGGCGCCCAGGCGACCGTCGGCGGCATGATTGCCAACAACGCCAGCGGGACCCGCACGGTGTATTACGGCTCGACCAAAGATTACGTATTACGGCTGGAGGTGGTTCTGGCCAGCGGTGAGATTGTCGAGCTGGGCACGCGCGCCTCCAAAACCTCATCGGGCTATGATCTTATTCATCTCATCGTCGGGTCTGAAGGGACTTTAGGTGTGGTGGTCGGAGCGACGCTGCGACTGGTCGGCTTTCCGGCGGAATATTCGGCGGCCATTGCCACGTTTCCGTCGGTGGAAGCGGCCAGCAAAGCGGTTTTTGAAATCATGCGCTCCGGGCTTAACCCGGCTGCGCTGGAGCTGCTGGGTCCCGAATGCATCGAACTCATGAATCGCGAGGAGCATCTGGGCCTCGCCGTTTCGCCCACCCTGTTTATCGAGTTTCACAGTTCCACCGCCAGCCATCTGGAAGAGGTCCTGGAAATGGCCCGGGAAATCTGTTTGGAACTGGGATGCGCCGCGTTCAGGCCCGGTCTGGGCAAAGCCGAGCGCGATCACATCTTCAAGGCCCGGCATGCGCTGGGTGAGATGTCGATCCGCAATCATCCGGATTGCGGCACCCTGGTTGTGGACGTGGCTGTTCCCAACACGGCCTATCCGGAGATGATCGCCAAGATCAGCAAAGAAATGGCGGCAAGCGGTTTAACGGGCTATACGTTTGGTCATGCCGGTGACGGCAACATCCATTTGAATATCCCCGGCAAGAAAGGGGATAAAAAGGAATGGCAGCTCATCGACCGGGTCGTCAAGCGCCTGGTTTCCAAAGCCCTTGACCTGGGCGGCACCGCCACCGGCGAGCACGGCGTGGGCCTGGGCAAGAAAAAGTACATGGCGGCCGAGCACGGCAAAAGCCTGGAGTGGATGAAGCAGATCAAAAACCTGTTTGATCCCAGCGGTATTTTGAACCCCGGTAAGATATTTCCCTGATCGCATCCGGTGTTTTGTCGTGCGGGACCCATTTTCTTGACCTGCTCATCGGTATCATGTATTAACTTGAACGGGGTGTTTTAATTTCAGATTCTCACGGTTATCAGGGGAAATTGGCACGATGGGGTATCAGCTCGAACTGATCAATGTCTCAAAGCTGTTTGGTGACGTAAAGGCTGTCGACACCGTTTCTCTGGGCATCGCTCAAGGAGAGTTTCTGACGTTGCTGGGTCCGAGCGGGTCCGGCAAAACCACAACCCTGAACATGATCGCCGGTTTTGAGATTCCCTCGCGGGGAGAGATTCTGCTGGAAAATGAGGATATTACCACCGTGGCGCCGAATAATCGCGGCATCGGCATGGTTTTTCAAAACTATGCCCTTTTTCCCCACATGACCGTGGCAGACAACATCGCGTTTCCTTTAAAGATGCGGAAACTCCCTGGCGCCGAAATTCGCCAGTCGATCCGGGAAGCACTGAGCCTGGTCAAACTCCCCGGCTTTGAAGGACGCTATCCCCACCAGCTCAGCGGCGGGCAGCAGCAACGGATTGCGTTGGCCCGGGCGCTCGTTTTTAAACCCAAAATTCTGCTGATGGACGAACCGCTGGGCGCGCTGGACAAAAAACTTCGCGACCACATGCGTCTGGAGATTAAACATCTTCACGAGTCGTTAAATATCACGGTGATTTACGTTACCCACGATCAGGAAGAAGCGTTGACGATGTCCAACCGGATCGCCATTATGAATGAGGGCAAAATCATTCAGCTGGACACCCCACTGCAACTTTACGAGTCTCCGGCAAACCTGTTTGTGGCCGGTTTTATCGGCGAATCCAATTTTCTGGAAGGATGCGTTGCCGCAACCGAAGGAGACAAGACCGCCATTGTTACCCGCGAGGGCTTAAAAGTCTGGGTTAAGCGGTTGGATCAATTGAATTCAGGCGAAGAGGTCGCGGTGGCCATCAGACCGGAAAAAATTCAGATCCTTTCCAATGCGACGGAGGCTCACAGCGAAATAATCAATCGCTATACCGGCCGGATTGAAGAAATTGTATATGTCGGTGAGGCCAGGGTATACCGAATCAGCCTGGCTGCCGGCGTCATTGTCGAAGTCAAGGTTCAGAGCGGACCCGATGCTAAAAATTACACGATCGGTGGTGACGTTCAAATCGGCTGGCGAACGCGCCACGGGCTTGCTTTGAAATAAGGCAGATTCTTGCCATAACTCAAACTAAAGAGGAGGTGTGGTATGAAAAAGAAAAAAGAGACCCCCAAAAACAGCGGGATGACCCGCCGGGAATTTATCATTACTGCCGGCGCTGCGACCGGCGCGGCCCTGGTAACCGCATCCATCGGACCGTTTGTTCACACCACCATGGCCAAAGGCGGCACCCTGAAAATCAGCTCCTATGGCGGCTCCTATCAGGAATCCCAGCGCAAAGCCTTCTTTGAGCCGTTTGCCGAAAAATTCGGGGTTCAAATCATCGAAGACTCCGGCGCGGATATTGCCAAAGTCAAGGCCCAGGTGGACACCAAGTCCTATGAATGGGACGTGGTGGATTTAGAAACGCGGCATGTTGCAAGGGGCGAACTGGAAAACCTGTTGGAGCCCATCAATACCAGTGTGGTCAATCTTGAGGGAATCGACAAAAAGGCCATCCGCAAAGCGGCCATCGGCAACATTTTCTGGACCACCTCTCTGGCGTACAACAAGAAAGCGCTGGGCGACAAAAAACCGGCTGCCAGCTGGGCCGATTTCTGGGATGTGAAAAACTTTCCCGGTCCGCGAGCCCTCCAGGACCAGGCACCCTTCAATCTGGAGTTCGCCTTGCTGGCCGATGGTGTGCCCATGGACCAGGTCTATCCGATAGACGTCGATCGCGCCTTCAAAAAAATGGACGAGATCAAAGACCACATCACGGTGTGGTGGAAAAACGGCGCGCAGCAGATTCAATTGCTGACCAGTGCCGAAGCTCACTATAGCTCAGCCTGGAATGGACGGGTCAATGTCGCCCAGAAAAAGGGCGTGCCTCTGGAGATCGTCTGGGAAGGCGGCTGCCTGGATTTAGACTGGTGGTGCATCCCCAAGGGCAACCCCAACAAGGACCTTGCCATGAAGTTTATTGACTTCGCGCTTTCCGCCGAGCGCCAGGGCGAGCAGTTTGAGAAATGGATTGCCTATGGCCCCACGAATCTGAGCGCTTTCAAATTTATCAGCGCTGAGCGCGCCAAGGAGTTGCCGTCCTATGCCGACAATCTCAAGAAACAGTTTGCCCATGATGCAGATTACTGGGGGCCGAATCTGGCGCCGATTACCGAAAAGTGGAAGACCTGGCTGATTTCTTAAAATCCGTTTCAAACGCTAACGCAGGTCCGTTGACGGCGTTGTCTCACCGCAAGGAGAGACAACGCCGCAGACGGCCGCTATAAACTCTTAAAAATTAGAAACCGCCATACGCGGGAGGGGCGCCGTGACGGAGAAAAGCGCATCGAACAGTTTCTGGCAGCGCGTGGAGGGGCGCCAGTTTCTCCTGGTGGTGCCCGCTCTGCTGGCACTTCTCCTGTTGTTTGCCTTCCCCATCTCGAGCGTTCTGCTGAAAAGCCTCTTTAGCCCGGATTTCACCCTGAAGCACTACATTTATTTTTTCAAGACGCCTTTATACTCGCGTGTTTTGTGGATCACATTTCAGATCAGCATCCTATCGACTTTATCGGCACTGATCGTCGGCTATCCGATTGCCTATGTCCTGCGTCGGGCAAAGCCCGGGATTCGCAACTTCTTTTTACTGGCCATTACGCTTTCCTTTATGATCAGTCTTCTGGTGCGCAATTACTCCTGGATTATCGTGCTGCAGCGCAACGGCGTCATCAATAGTGTGCTCGGCACCCTTGGCCTGATCGACGCTCCCCTGAAGATTCTGCACAATAAATTTGGCGTGATGGTCGGCATGACGCATATTTTCGTACCCTATATCGTGTTTCCGATTTACAGTGTCATGATGGGCGTTGATCTGAACCTGGAGAAGGCGGCCCAAAATTTAGGTGCAAACCGATGGCAGACCTTCTGGCGCGTTTCTTTTCCCCTCAGCCTGCCCGGTATCGGTGCCGGGGCCCTGCTGGTTTTTATCATGGCGCTGGGCTTTTTCATTACACCGGCGCTGCTGGGGGGTCGCAAGGAACAGATGCTTTCCAACCTGATTCAGATTCAGATTGTCGATCTGTTAAACTGGCCCTTTGCATCGGCCATGTCGCTTATTCTCCTGATAGCGACTTTGATCGTTTTTTCAGTTTACAACCGCTATCTGGGTTTGGAGCGCCTCTGGGGAGGGGTCAAGCAATGAGCAGAAGGTCGCGCAAAAAAGCCGCGCGCTTTGATCCGTTGCACATCGGCTGGCCGCTGTGGCTGGTTTCCGGATCGGCGATATTTTTTCTGATTGCGCCGGTGCTGTTGTTGATCCCCATGTCTTTAGGCTCGGCTGAAATTATTGAATTTCCGCCCAGTAAAATCGGCCTGGATCAATATCACAAATTTTTCAACCATCCGGCCTGGCAGAGAGCTGTATTGAATTCATTGCAGGTATCGGCCATGACGGCGGTGGTCTCCACGTTTCTCGGGCTGCTGGCCTCGTTGGGATTGGTCCGGGGTAAATTCAGGGGAAAAGGCCTGATCAATGCCTTTATTGTTTCACCGATGATTGTCCCGATCATCGTCCTGGGGCTGGCATTTTACATCAGCCTGGCCAAATTGGGCCTGCTCGGCACAAAGCTCGGACTCGTGCTGGCCTACACACCGCTGACGTTGCCCTTTTCGGTTCTGCCGATTTCTGCCACGCTGCGCGGCTTTGATCGCAGTCTCGAACATGCGGCCCGCATATTGGGGGCCAATCGATTCCAGACCTTTGCCAAAGTCACCTTCCCGATTATTCGGCCGGGGGTTTTAACCGGGGCCATTTTCGCTTTTATGATTGCCTTTGATGAGGTGGTCATTGCATTGTTCATCTGCGGGACAACGGCGGTAACGCTGCCAAAGAAGATGTGGGATGTCATTCGCTATGAAATCGAACCGATGCTGCCGGCCATATCCACCTTGCTGTTTTTGCTGGCCATTATCATTCTTGTGCTTGTCGGATTTTTACAGCAGCGCATTACCCGTCGAATGACGACAAGCTGAGCTAAAGAAAAATTTTGAGGGTGACCATGTTTCCGGAATTCTGCATGTCAGAGAGGTACCGGGCAACTTATCCGGGTGTCGGCTTCGGACTGACGCTGATAACCGGTTGCCAAAATCATCAGAACCCGCCGGGATTTGATCAGCACAAGCGCAAGCTGCTGCGCAAAATGAGAAAGCGCGAAACCCTGGCCGAGATTGGCGCCAGAATCGAGACCTACGCCGATTTTTTTCAAAGCTTTGGATTTGAATGTCCGTTAACCCAGCATTTGAAGCGTACCGTTCACAGCGGTTTTCCGCGCTATGATCTTATTGTGGATGCACATTTTATGGCCGAAATGTGCGCCGGCATCCTGGTGGCCGTTACCGATTATGATTGTTTTGACGGCGGCCTGACACTGGATGTCGCCATTGAAGGCGAAGTATGCGCAGGAATGGGTGGCCGTGAGTTTGTGACCACAGAAGGTGAAATCGTGCTGCGGGATGAAAAAGAAATTGTCTGCGTGCTTTGTCAGGGGGCTGACGAAAAGACCCGGGTACACGAAGATACCACCCGGGTTCTTTTTTATGCATATGCGGTTCCCGGCATCCAAAGCCAATACTTAAAGGACGGACTGACCGTTGCGGCTGAAACCATGGCTGAATTCGGCCGGGGGAAGATTGAAGGAATAAAAGTTTATTAGAAGTGGTTTCAAAGCCCCATCTGAGGCCCAATGGCCGCGTTGTCCCGCCCATTGAAATGCTCACCTACTTACGTGTACGCTCCGCTTCCAATGCACGGGATGCCTTGCCCTCGGACCTGATCTGAGGCTTTGAAACCACTTCTATTAGATTAGGCGCTTAAAATTAATACCTGAGTTTTTCGTGGCCGTATTTTTCACCGCGACGGACCCGAAGTTCACAAAGGGCGGAAAAGGTCATTATATGATGGTTTTTCTTTGTGTTCCTCGTGCCCTTCGTGGTTTTATTGTGTTTGGTTCTGGCACCTTTTCTTTTCAGAGTTGGATACTGATTTCAACCTGCTGCATTTTAGGATTCGATCCGCTCCTCGAATTTTTCCAAAGCTTCCCGCAGCAACTGGCGAATAAAGACCTCTTTATCCCTGGTGTCAAGTTCCTGGTAGGCTGCGTGGCCCGGATGGGACGGCGCCAGCTCCGGCGCCGTGTCTTTATATCGGGTTCTGATCTGTTCGTAAGATTGGACCATTTCAATCATACTGAGGTTCTGGCAGGGTGGGGTTTCGAGCCATTTCAGGCGGTGCATTAATTCAAAACGCATCTGGTCAGCCAGAAACAGGTGGATATCCACCACACGCATTTGCTGTTCGCTGGCCAGATAGTTGAACTTGGTGGCCGGTCCTAAATCCAGCACCCCCATGATCATCTCATAATAGGCAATTGAGCTGTTCTCTCCGGGCTGGGCCAGAAAAAAAAGTGTCTTGTCGGATAGGTCCGACAGGCGGGTATGGGTATCATAGGCTTCGCCAAAACGCTTCTGCCAGGGGCCGAAAGCCCGCTGTTCAACCACCTTGGTACGATAATGATGAAGATCAACGACTTTTGTCATAGATGATTACGCTAACTTGATGGTTTGTGATCCATCGGTAACCATATTAGAAGTGATCATGCCGTGTCAATCCAAGTTAGGCGGTTTTTCGGCCAAGCAAACTGCATTGCGGTTTATTTTTTTTGAAGCAGCTGTTCGAAAATATTCTGGACGCCCTTCTCAAGGGATTTTTGAAGCGCCTGTTCGGCCATGCCGGTGGTGGCTTTTTGCATGCTGCTCTCGTCAATGTCCGGTTTTGAGGAGTTGCCGCGGATGGGAACATCGATGGTGACGCCTTGAAGGTATCGATAGGCTTTATTTCCAACCAGCATCGGGGTGATCGGCAGCCTGGCCGTATAATCGAGGCTTTTGTCAAAACCCACCGAGCCGTGCAGCTCTATCGGGTAGCCGTCGATTTCAAGCCGGATCGGCGATGTCTCGATCCGCCCGTTGCGGGCCGCAAAATCAATATCCAGATCCCCGAAATCCATTTCATTGCCCCGAACGCCGATCAGGGCCAGCAATTCCGAAAGCAGATTGGTGGAATTGACCCGCACCCCTTTTAAACGCAAAGTTCCGGCAAATGCGGTTTGGTCCCGGTCCCTATTATCCAGGGGCCAGCTAAAATGTTGCATGTACAGATCAATGTGTCCCTCAGCCTGGGTCGAACCCTGAAAAACCGGATGAATTTTAGACATCAGTCTTTCGGCCATGGCGTCGGTGATTTCAACGTCTTTTAAAATGTGTGAATCCGGCGGCAGGGTAAGCACATACGGCTCTTTTCTCAGATCGATCTTCGGCTGGAGATTCAGCTGTCCGCCGTTGGCAGTTGCTACCAATTTCGCTGCTGCCGATTCATTGGCCACCCGCAGGGGAATTTCAGTGGCGGAGATACCCAGGCCGAAGGCATCGATGGCGTCTGCCCGGATGGCTCCCGTAAAGTCCGTCTGTTTGAGCGTGTCCGTCCAGCGGTCATCCCCGGAGACCATTGTGAGTTTAAAGGGATTATCGCCTTTGCCCGTTAGGGTGATCTGGGAACCGGCAATTTTCTGAAGGTACGGTGACAGCAGCTTCAGGTCTAAATTGATGCTGCCGCTGGCATCCAGCTTTTTTTTGTTGCCGGCCTGATCCAGGTTGCCTGCCGCTGAAAGGGACAAAGGCGTGGAGTTCAGACGGATGCTTTCAATCGTCAGCACCTTTCCGTCCGTGCTGCGGGTCAAATCTGCGTTCAATTTAACGTGGTCCTCAGAGATTGATGGCAGGCTGTCAGCGGTTAACTGAAAAGGAGAAAGATCGGCATCGACCTTCAAAAACTGGGCCTGCGGAGACGAAAAATCCAAATCGAGGTCAAACGTTCCTTTTCCGGAAATGCGGGTTTTACCCGGCAGCTGGATAAAATCTCCGTAGGCACGCGTCAATTTGGCCAGGTCCAGGGTCGCCTTTGCCTGCGTTTTCAAATCTTTCTGGAAATCCGACCAGTCTCGTATCGTCAGTTCAGGCATGCGGATCGTTCCGGGCGAACCGTTGATGTCCACCGGTGCAAGAAAAACGGATCTGGTTTTAAAATTGAGTTCTCCTTTGGTTTGCAGCGTCAAACGGTCATCACGTAGCGTTTTGGGCCCGTCCTGATAAAGAAAGTTGCGGGTATCGACCTGCGCGCCGTCCAGCACCAGGTGCTGTGTTGTCATGGATCCGTTTGCCTGAATATGAGCGGCTCCCGCCAGTCGTTGGTTTTTGGAAAGCCGGTTAAAATTTCGCAACAGGGTTGAAATCTGCTGCAAATTAAAATGGCCGTCGATTGATAGATTATCAGCGGTGGGCAGATTCGCTTCGCGATTTACCTTAAAGCGGGAGGCGCTGAGTTTCCCCCGGGCTATCGCGGATTGAATTGTTACCGCCGGCTGTTGAAACTCAGCGGCGAAATCGTCGCCCCGGAGGACCGTGGCGGTTAAATTGGCCCTGACTTGCTGCTCTGGAAGAATGGTGACCCCGTGACGTTTCAAAGCCAATCTGCGAATATCCAGGCTTAAAGAGGCAGCGCTTTTATTGGGAGCAGTTTCATCGACCTGAAGGCCGGCAAACATTTTGCCGGAACCTTCCCATTCTCTGATGGCAATAATTTTTTTTATCTCCCTAAGCGCTGCCGCCAGATCCGCTGAAAGCGTCAGGCGCATATTGCCGGGATCTCCGCTGCTGTCTGCATTCAAAAAGCTCGAGCGCAGCGATAAATTGTCTATTCGGAATCCTTGCGGGTTCTTCTCACCCTGGGCGTTTAGCGATATGGGCTGATTCCAGGCGATGGGTTTGCCCTTACGGATTCCTTTTAATTGATCGATCTTGGCGGTGCATTCAAACGCAGTGGCTTGGCCTGTCGATTTGACGCTGGCAGACCATGCAAGCTTGCCATCAGACAGCGTCAGATCTTCGTGCAGCTTTAAGCTGCGGGGCAGCTGGGTAAACACCTCGGCCAGGTTAATATCGGCCGAACCCTGAAATTGATTTTGGCCCCCACCGGCAAAGCTTCCCAGCGCAGATCCATTCGCCAGCGAGGACTGCAACCGCAATTGGTTGAGAGATAGGACACCCTGGCTGATGGTGGCGGCTATTTCCGCGCGGATTCCTCTGATTCGGGGGTGATCCGCCTTCAGGGGTCCGCCCCACAGCTCCAGCCGATTCAGGGAGAAGTTTGCTTCAATATCCAGCACTTCAGCTGAGCTGCCCCGCAGAGACAGCTCGGCGTTCAAACGGCCTTTGCCCGAGGGGAAATGACTCCGGGCGGACAGGACAGCCAGTACTTCCTCAAGCTCCCAGTTTCTGATTTTCAAACGGGCGTCGGATTGAATGGCCTTCAAATCGCCGGGATTGTCCCCGGAAAGGGTCAGTGTGCCTTCCCCGGAGAGGCGGCCGACGGCGTCGCCCGATGTCAGAAAGACGCGATATGCGATGGGTTTTTTAATGTCCGATACATCCAGCAAAAGATCCAGGTCTTTGACCACCTCTTTTTCTCTGCCCGCCGGAGTTATCGTACGGATAGATCCATCCGTAATTTTAAGTATACCCGAAAAAACCGGCAGCCTGGCAGTGGGTCGGGGCTCTGTTTTTTCCGCTGATTGCGGTTGCGGCACCTCTGTAAGATAATAGACCACCTGTGGTTGGACGACTTCGACACCACCCAGATTGCCGGCATCGGCCAGCAATTGAACCAGTCCGCGATATCCTTTAAGTCCGGCGACTTTAAACAAAAGGCCTTCCTGTCGGTGGTCGTAGATGATACCTTTGACTTCAATCCCGCCGAACCAATTAAACGTCCATTCAGCGACCTGCAGCCGCCCCGGCAAATGCCGGTTGATTTTTTCCAGGATGCGGGGTTTCAACAGGTCACTGGAAAGCACTGCAGGCAGGAAGGCGAGTCCCGCCAAAATTACAAAAAGCGACGGTATTAGCGTCCAAAGCAACACCGGTTTTGTTTTCATTTTGCTCCCCCAGAGATCATTTGCTCCGATCTTGGTCCCCTCAATAACGTTGGCTGCGCTTCATGACCGGCACTTAACCGTCCAGCCCGCTGAAAGTCGGTTTATCAACCAACATAATACATGATAAAATAGAAGCCAATTTAAAAAGCTGAAAAGCGCCGGCGCCTATTGGCGTTTGTAAATTTAATGCTTAGGGTTAGGCCTGTGTAGTTGATAAGGATGACCTGAATTTTGCCTGGAGAGGCGCACGCTGCTATGCCCATTAATTTCATGCAGGGTTCAGGCAAAATGAGGGGCGCCGAACAATCAATGTTGTTAGGATGGGCATGATATTGTTTTTTATCATATTTTTTGCCGTTGCCGGGCTGCTGGCAAGCTACATCACCTGGCGGCTTTTTAACAGGGCCGCTTTCAGGCGTCGCTGGAAGGTGATCATTGCGCTGGGAATCGTTGGAACGATTTTTTTGCCGGTTTTATCGATCTTGCTGCGCCGGTCCGGATTCGACAATGCGGGTCTGCATCTGCTCACCTGGGCCGGATACCTGGGTGTAGGCTTTCTCAGCTTTGTATTTTCCTATCTGGTAATGCGAGACCTGGTGTGGGCGCCGCTTGCCGGTTTTAGGATGCTCAAAACGCGGGTATCGAAACCGGACTCAAAACCGGACGGGTCCCGGCAAATCGAAAACCCTTCGCGCAGGGGCTTCCTCGTTCATTCTATGAATTACGGGATTGTGGCCGCCGCAGCCCTTTCCACCGGATACGGTATTGCCGAAGCCAGACAGACACCCCAGGTGAAACGTGTGCCGATAAAAATCGAGCGGTTGCCGCGGGAACTGGAAGGGTTCAGTATTGTCCAGATTACCGATATTCACGTCAACCCCACCTTCCGTCGCGAGGCGGTGGAAGAAATCGTGGCGGTGGTGAACACCCTTGATGCCGATATCGTTGCCCTGACCGGCGATCTGGTGGACGGCTCGGTGGCCCAGCTTGGATATGACGTGGCGCCTTTGAAGCAGATTCGCTCGGTTTCGGGGAATTTCTTTGTCACCGGCAATCATGAATACTATTCCGGTGTGGTCGAATGGATCGAGGAAGTCAGGCGCCTGGGCTTTACCGTGCTGATGAATGAGCACGTGTTTATCGCCCGCGGCCCGGCCAGACTGCTGCTGGCCGGCGTGACCGACTATCGCGGCGGCGATTTTTTTGCGAGCCACGGCTCGGATCCGCAGAGGGCCATAAATGGCGCCGCGCCGGCAGATATTAAAATTCTTCTCGCCCACCAGCCCAAAACCATTTTTGATGCCGCCACGGCCGGATATGACTTGCAGATTTCGGGCCACACCCACGGCGGCCAGTTTTTCCCGTGGAACCTTTTTGTGGGGTTTACCCAGCCGTATGTATCCGGGCTGCACACCCATCAAAACACTCAGATCTACGTCAGCCGCGGCACCGGCTACTGGGGGCCTCCGGTGCGCGTGGGCTCTCCTTCAGAAATCACGTTAATCCAATTGATGTCCGGCTGAAAACGAACAAATCTGCAGGTCAAGCCTGATTTGTTTCCGCAGAAAAATTTCCGGCCTTATTTTCCGCAGCCGATTTCGCCTAAAAAATCTGTGACCGTAAAACCGCGTTTTCTGTATTTGTAATAATCGATTGTCCGGTGAGCCAATTGTTGATAAAGGTTTTCGCGATAAGACAATAGCTTCGGATAGCATCGCGCAAGGGCTTCATCGTTTTTCTCTTCTGGCATTTTAACAAATTTGCCGCGCCACAGAACCGGCCGGGGGTTTTCCAGATAGGCGTGAAACATTTGTTGCTGAATTTCAGGGGGTGTGGCCAGATGGACGACCGTTGTATATTTGCGCAGCGTTTTTAAAAGGTGTTTGCCGGTGTAGATGACACTGCCGGTGGTGTCGATGACGATATCCTTCTCAGCCCCGACAGGGATGCGCTCGATGAAATCAAAAATTTCCTTGAGCACCTGCTTTTCATAATTCA
>Ga0209742_10000023_pt1 | contig 82915 bp, 59 predicted proteins | sample DeeMarSeWOR38_10_FD_187462 | JGI IMG/M metagenome (GOLD analysis project Ga0209742, IMG submission 187462) | Marine sediment microbial communities from White Oak River estuary, North Carolina - WOR-3-8_10 (SPAdes) (version 2) | ecosystem: Environmental > Aquatic > Marine > Intertidal zone >...
ACTCCAGATCGTCTTCAGCGGATGCTGAAGCATCCAGCGGGCTGTCTGCATCCAGGTCCAGGTTCAATTCGAGTTCAGGCTCCTCTGACCGGCTGGTCTCGGCCTCATCCAACACCGCTTCCAAATCGAGCTCAACAAGATCTTCAGCGCCCTGGTCTGCCGGTGCGGCTTCAGCACTTTCCTCCAGCATTTTTTCAATATCTAAAAATTCGGCCTCTTCGGACTCGGCCTGCACGGCGGTGGAATCGCCTGCCCCGGCTGTGGGTTCGCCTTCGAGTTCCAGGCCAATATCCAGCTCATCCTCCTCGCTGGATACCGGTTTCTCATCGGATTCAAGCATTTTTTCAAGATCAGACATTTCCAGCTCTTCTAAAGCCTGTGAATCTGTTTGAACTACCGGGCCTGATCCATCTTCATCCAGCTCAAAATCAAGTACAAGGTCGTCCTCGGCCGCCGCCGGAGCTTCACCGGATTCGACGATGTCATCTAAGTCCGAAAAATCTAATTCGTCGGGACCTTCAGTGTCGCCGGCAGGCGCTGCAGCGGCCGGCTCGGCTTCCAAATCTAGATCTAAATCTAAATCTTCAGCGGCTTCATCGGCTATTTCTTCCCCGGCCTGCACTTCGCCGGAATCCATGATATCCTCCAGATCCGATAGATCCAGCTCATCGGCCCCTTCCCCTGCGGCGACGGCTTCCTCCTGCTGATCTGATTCCAGATCAAAATCCAAATCTGCATCTTCATCCGTTTCAGCCGTTACGCCTTCAAAACCCAGATCTGCATCAGATGCGACCAGATCTTCAAGATCTGATAAATCCAGCTCATCGGCCCCCGCTGCCGCGGATACCGCCGGCTCTTCATGGGCAGCCATATCCAGATCCAGATCTGATTGTGCTTCAGCCGTATCGGCTTCTTCGGCTTCGTCTAAATCTGCCATATCCATTTCCAGATCGGGCAGGTCAGTGTCGGCTGTTTCGATAGTGTCCGCTTCAGATTCATCTGACTCCATTATGCTTTCTTCATCCAGGTCAAAATCCAAATCGAGCCCTTCGTCTTCTTCCAAAGCTGAACTTGCCATGCCGCTATCGGCCTCGTCTGTTTCCAGGTCAAAATCAAGGTCAAGCCCTTCGTCTTCTTCCAAGGCTGAATCTGCCATACCGGTATCGGCCTCGTCTGTTTCCAAGTCCAAATCAAGATCGAGCCCGGCGGAATCCTCTTCGCCAGAATCTTCGACAGGCAGATCGTCGTCTGCAAAATCCATCATATCCTCAAGATCGGGCAATTCATCATCCGAATCGTCGTCCATTGCCAAATCCGCTAATTCCTCATCAGCATCCAGGTCTTCATCCAACCCGTCATCCATGTCAAGTGCAAGAAGATCATCATCTTCATCCGGCTCAGATCCGAATGCTTCCGGATAAACAACAAAAACGCTTCTACATTTTGAGCATCGGACCTTGGAACCGTCTTCCTTTATCAGGCTGTCGTCAACATTGAAACTGGCGTCACATTCATTGCAAGTAACAATCATTTCATCCCTCTTTGTTTTTTTATCTTTCTCAATGTGTTTTATGCGCTGGGTATTTCCGGATATGGAACTGCTGGGCCGTAACTGGCAACACGTAGAAAATAGTGAAAAACATTTTATATATTTATACTAAAATTACCGTAAATACTCGATTTTGTCAATTATTTTTATTCCTTACAATCCCGCCGCTGCCAGTTTCTCAATGAGTTTCTTCTGCTCATCTGTCAGTTGCCCGGGCAGCTTGACCTGGATCTTAACGTAAAGATCACCTTTTTTATTTCCTTTCATATTAGGGAGCCCATGACCGGGCATGCGCATTTTTGTTCCAGGACTGGTTCCCGGCGGAATTTTCAGACTGAGCTTCTTATCGTCAAGGGTTGAAACCGATATGCTGGTTCCCAGAAGAACCTCACTTAGCTTTAACTCCTGATTCAGGTACAGGTCATATTTTTCAGCGCGATACTTGGGGTCATTGAGCACCTTGGCTTGAATAAAAAGATCCCCCGGCGGTCCGCCGAGCGGACTGGGGCTTCCTTTGCCGGCCAGGCGCAATTTTTTGCCGGAAATCAAACCTTTTGGAATTTTTACGGTTACTTTTTCGGAATAACCTTGATGCTGCAGGCTGACCGTTTTGGTGGTCCCGTTGGCCACTTCCTTCAATGTCAATGGAAGTTCATATACCAGGTCGGAGCCTTTCATCCGGGCCTGCTGTTGTCCAGCCTGTGAGCCGAATGGAGACCCGCCTCCAAAGTTAAACCGCATACCGCTGCCGCGACCGCGGCCTGAAAAAAAATCACCACCGAATCCGAATTCGCGGAAAATATCCCCGAAATCAAACCCCCTGAAAATGTCTTCCTGGGAAAAGCGCTGTCGAAATCCTTCAGCACCAAACGTATCATATTCTTTGCGTTTTTCTTTATCACTTAATACTGCATAGGCCTCGCTGATCTTTTTGAATTTTTCTTCAGCCGCCTTATCGCCTTTGGTATGATCCGGATGATATTTCATTGCCAGCTTGCGGTAAGCCTTTTTGATTTCCTCCGGCGATGCGCTCTTTTTAACGCCCAGTAATTGGTAATAATCTTCAGCCATCGTTGATCTGTCCTGTCTAATTCAGAAGTGCCGTCGGTGATTTTTTCAGATCTGTCACCCCCGCCCTGCTCTTCGATTAATTTTCTGTGATTACAATAATTTTCCGTCTAGGATAAGTTGAATGTCAGTAGGTGTCAAGGCTTCATAAATTCGGGTTTCAGGCAACTGGTCGCTGCTGCTGGTTGCTGGCCACTGGTTCTGGTTGCCTCAAAGGGCCGGCCTGAAATGCCAGCTGCAAACTTAAACCATCACTCCTCGGCATTCTTGGCGTCTCCCCTCGACACAAGAAAAACATAGCAGTGCCTTTGAGATGATCCGTTCGGGCCGAATGCAGCCTGTCTAAAGCAGTCGAGTCGCTGAGTCAGAGCCAGAAGCAAGCAGCCAGAGGCCATTATCTTAGAAGTATGAACCTTGAAACTTTGAACCAAACGAATGAGAGCTTGCACAAAACTACTAAGATAACGATTTGAGAGCTGCCTTGAGGGCGATCATCAGCACCGAAATGGCCGCCGGTGTCATTCCGTCAATACGTGATGCCTGACCCAGAGATGCCGGTTTCGTATTGGACAATTTTTCCTTCAATTCATTCGAAAGGCCGTGTATGCCGAAAAAATCAAATCCTTCCGGAATCTTTATGCGTTCCATGTTTTTAAATTTTTCAATTTCGTTGAGTTGTTTTTGAATGTAACCCTCGTATTTAATTTCGATTTCAACCTGCTCGGTCACCCGGTGATTGAGCGTTTGGGGCGCCCTGGCCAGGGCTTCAACCACCCCGTAGCCTAGCTCGGCTCTCTTCAACAGCTGATCCAGATAGATGCCGCTTTGAATCGGCTGTGTGCCGCTGCGCTGCAGATATTGATTGACGTGATCATCGGGTTTGATAACGCACTGTTTGATCCGCTGTATCTCGTTTTCAATCTGGAATTTGCAAGTCTTGATCTCTTTGAGGGTGTCGGCGCCGATTAAGCCCAGCGCGTAGCCGGTTTCCATTAATCGCAGCGGTGCATTGTCCTCTCGCAGCATTAGACGGTACTCGGCTCTTGAAGTAAACATGCGATACGGCTCCCGGGTACCGCGGGTAACCAGATCATCGATCATAACCCCCATGTAGGCCTGGGACCGATCCAGCACAAAAGGCTTCCTTTTCTGGATCTGACAGGCGGCATTGATACCGGCCCACAGACCCTGTGCCGCCGCTTCTTCGTATCCGGATGTTCCATTGATCTGCCCCGCCAAAAACAGTCCGGCCACCCGGTGGGTCTCAAGCGTGGGCTTCAGCTGTATCGGATTGACATAATCGTATTCAATGGCATAGGCCGGCCGCATAATTTCGGCTGCCTCCAGACCTGCAACCGATTGTACCAGCTCGATCTGAATTTCCAGAGGCAGGCTGTTGCCCAGCCCGGAGGCATAAATTTCCTCGGTGTCGACCCCCTCCGGCTCCAGGATCACCTGATGCCTGTCTCTGTCGGGAAATTTGACGATTTTATCTTCAAAGGAGGGGCAGTAGCGGGCTGAAATTCCCTGAATGATTCCGCCGTACAACGCCGAGCGTTCGAGATTTTCGCGTACGATCTTATGAGATCGCGGATTGGTGTATCCAATGTGACTCGCCAACCGGGGCATGTTGAGGGAATCGGTAAAATAGGAAAAAGGGTTCGGATCGGCGTCCGACTCCTGTGCTTTAAATTTTGAAAAATCAATACTGGATTTTTTCAACCGCGGCGGTGTGCCGGTTTTCATGCGGCCCAGGTCAAACCCCAGTTGTTTGAGGTCGGCTGCCAGCCCGTAAGATGCAAATTCGCCGGCCCGGCCGGCCGGGAATGAATTAAAACCGATATGGAGCAGACCGCTTAAAAAAGTGCCGGTGGCCAGCACCACGGCCCGAGCTTGATATCCAAAACCGGTGTGGTCTTCCACCCCGGCCACCCGATGGCCCTGCACAACGAGCCGCTCGGCCATCGTCTGCTTGAGATCCAGATTGGATTGCGACTCGATAACCGCCTTCATGGCCATATGGTATCGAATCTTGTCATTTTGCGTACGGGATGAATGCACGGCAGGCCCTTTTTTCGTATTCAGGGTCCGGAAGGATATGGCCGTTTTATCGGTGATTTTGGCCATTTCCCCACCCAGCGCATCGAGCTCCTTTACGAGCTGACCCTTGGCCATGCCGCCAATTGACGGGCTGCAGGGCATCGCAGCCAGTTTGTCCAGATCGATGGCCATCAGCAATACGCTGCAACCCATGCGCGCTGCGGCCAGGGCCGCTTCGCAGCCGGCGTGACCGGCACCGACAACAATAATGTCATATTTTTTGGGATGATAGACCATTTAGAAACGCCGATCGTTGCTGCTTAACCTAATGATAAATATTTGGATTCTTACCACGAAGTTCACGAAGCATAAGGATTTTGAATATTGCTTATAAATCTTCGTGTCACTTCGTGCGCTTCTTGGTTAAAAGAATAAGCCAAGCGCTAGTTGTCAGCTGAAGCTGCCTGTGTTAAAAATAATCATACTTTTCAACTACCTAAATTGAGCGATTGTCGAGGTTGGCGCAGCTACAAGGCAGATGTCTTTCCACTATCGTTGCCTATGCGAAACGGCATCTTACACCGTAGATGCGGTAAGATCGGCAATTCCCCGAAGGGGGTTTCAAATTTAAAAATTTGAAGCGATAAAATTCCTTATCATTAATGCCTCCCATTTTTAAATTTGAAACGCTCAATTTGGGTTGATTATAGTACCGGCCTTTTACAGGGTCAAGGTTTTGGCCATGGTGGCGAACAAACGATATAACGACTTAAACACCTATCTGAGAAACATCTTTGGATGTCGGGTGCAAAAAATTACTGTCGACGCCGGTCTCACCTGTCCCAATCGGGATGGAACCCTTTCGCGCAAGGGGTGCATTTACTGCAACAGCCGCGGGTCTGGCAGCGGCGCCTATGCAAAGGGTCTGTCGATAACCCGGCAGTTGATCGATGGAAAAAATTCGCTTTCCAGGCGCTACAAGGCCAGAAAATTTATTGCCTATTTCCAGTCTTTTTCCAACACGTATGCCCCGTTGCGGGATCTGCAGCGCCTCTATGACGAGGCTCTGAGCGTCGATGATATTGTGGGGCTTTCTATCGGCACCCGGCCCGATTGTGTGAATGACGAGGTTTTAGATTTGCTCCAGGATTATGCAAAACGCCAGCTGATCTGGATTGAATACGGTCTGCAGTCGGCTCGCGATGCGACCCTGGCATATATCAACCGGGGTCATGATGTGCAGTGCTTTAAAGATGCGGTCGCAAAAACCCAAGGCCGCGGAATCCAGATATGCGCACATGTCATTCTGGGGCTTCCCCATGAAACCCGGCAGGACATGCTGCACACAGCCGCAATGCTAGCAAAGCTGGGGATTGACGGGATTAAGCTTCACCTGCTTTACGTGATTAAGGGAACCCGCCTGGCAACCCTTTACCGTCAGGGGGAGTTCAAATGCCTTGAGCAGCAGACCTATGTCAACCTGGTCTGTGATTTTCTGGAGCGGATTCCAGCCGGGATGGTCGTCCAGCGTCTCACCGGTGACCCCCATTCCAGAGAGCTGCTGGCACCGAGTTGGTCCCTTAAAAAATCCGAGACCCTGAATCTCATCGACCGAACCCTGGAAAAAAGAGATTCCTGGCAGGGTAAGTATTTCAAAAGCATGTCAGTCAGCTATTAGGTGTTATACCTGTTTAATTTGTTTGATTGGTTCCATTGGTTCGATTGGTTTATCTAGTTCTGTTAATTAACCAATACAACTAAGAGAACGAATCAAACTAAAAAACCGGCCTCGAGGCCGTTGACCCTGAACCCTTCAACCTGAAGAATCTGGGACTTGCAATGAACAGGTGACAACCCTATATTTATTGGAAGCTAACGCAAACCGGTTACGGAGAATATGTTAATTCAAGGCCCTTTACACCCCGAAGATTTTGATCTTTCCTTTAAGGTCTTTCATGAGCTTATGGCCCAGAAGGTCACCGAAATCCTTCTGGTCTCGAGCCCCTATGACGCGTTTATCATGGAAGAAGAAGGCCGGCTTGCCGAGCGCATAATCCATGAATACCGTGGCTTGAATCTTTCTCGCCCGCCGATGCTTACCTGGGCCTCCTCTGCCCAGGAAGCGCTGGACACCCTGTCCCAAAAAAAATTCGACCTGGTGATTACCATGCCCCAGATCGATGAAATCGACGCCTATGCCCTTGGCCGTCAGATTAAAACTCAATTCCCGGATCTGCCGGTTTTCCTGATGATTCAAAATACCAGTCGTCACCTGCTCGATCGAAAATATGGCGATGGCAATTCCATTGACCGCCTGTATGTCTGGTCCGGCAACTCGGATTTATTGCTGGCGCTGATCAAAAACCTGGAAGACCAAATGAACGTCGCTTATGACACCCAGCGGGCGTGGGTCAGGGTCCTTGTCATCGTGGAAGATTCGCCGATTTATTATTCATCCTTACTGCCGCTGTTGTACAAAGAAATCGTCACCCAGACACAGGCGGTCATGGAAGAGTCCCTCAATGATGAACACCGGATTTTGAGAATGCGTGCGCGCCCCAAAATCCTGGTTGCACAGAATTATGAAGAAGCGCTCGACCTTTATCAGAGGTATAAACCGTATCTGCTCGGCATTTTCTCAGATGTTCGATTTCCCAGAAACGGAAAACTGGATGATGCCGCTGGCTTTAATTTGCTTTCCATGATTCGCAAGGACAATCCGGATTTGCCGTTATTGAATTTTAGTTCCGAGGAGTCCAACCGCAAACGAGCACAAAAAATACCGGCCGTTTTTTTGAATAAAAATTCAGCGACGCTGCATTCGGAAATCCGCAGTTTTTTCATGCAATATTTGGGATTCGGTGAATTTGTCTTCAGACTGCCGAGCGGCAAGGAGATCGGCAGGGTCAGCAATCTGCGCGAAATGGAAAAAATTCTGCCGGGCATTCCTGACGAATCCGTATTTTATCATGCCACCCGAAACCACTTTTCAAGCTGGCTGATGGCACGCTCCGAAATTATGCTGGCCTCAAAACTTAAACCGGTTAAGATCAGCGATTTTGAAAGTGTTGGAGAAGCCAAACAATACCTGGTTTCCATCATTCGCGAGCGCCGGATGGGGCGTCAAAAAGGTATTATCACCGAATTTGATTCAAGACGTTTTGATCCGGACGCCGATTTTATCAAGATCGGCAAAGGCTCACTCGGCGGCAAAGCCAGAGGATTGGCATTTATGTCCACCCGCCTGAAGAACAGTCCCAAATTTCTGGATCGGTTTAAAGATGTCGATATCTCCGTCCCCAAAACACTGGTCGTCTCAACCGAAGGATTTGATTCGTTTATCAGCGAAAACCACCTTGAAGAGGTGGCTACCGGAGACTTCCCCGACGAAGACGTTATCCGTTTATTTACAACGGCGCATTTGCCTGAGTGGCTAAAAAACAACCTCGAGCAGTATTTGAATCACGCCCGATATCCGCTGGCGGTACGATCATCGAGTCTGCTCGAAGACGCGCGGTTCCAGCCTTTTGCCGGCATCTATAAAACCTATATGATCCCCAACAACCATGCGGACCCGTCCGAACGGCTTGAGCAACTTATTCTGGCGATCAAGCTGGTTTACGCCTCAACGTATTGCGTCAACGCGCGGGCGTATATCCAAAGCACGTTCCATCGCACTGAAGACGAAAAAATGGGGATTATTATTCAGCAGCTGACGGGAAAGGCGTATGGCGATTATTTTTATCCGGCGATTTCCGGGGTTGCGCAATCCTACAATTACTACCCCATTTCACGCCTGAAACCCGAAGACGGGCTGGCACATATCGCACTTGGACTGGGAAAAATCGTGGTTGAAGGTGGTGCCGCCCTGCGCTTTTCACCGAAATACCCGCAATTTCTTCCCCAGTTTTCAACAGTCGATGATATCCTGAAAAATTCACAGCGCTTTTTTTATGCGCTCAAAATGGACGGCTTTCCAGATGATCTTTCATCCGACGAATACGCCACTCTGGCGAAGCTCGACATCGATCAAGCGGCCCACCATGCCCCGGTGCAGCATCTGTGCAGCACTTACTCGGCTCAAGATCATCGAATCCGCGACGGGGTTCAATCCTCCGGTTATCCAGTTTGCACATTTGCGAGTGTTTTAAAATACCGATCGCTGCCGCTGGCCGACATTCTCACCGAAATTCTGGCTATCGGCCGACAGGGCATGGGCAGTCCCGTGGAGATCGAGTTTGCCGCTAACATCCCCCTTGATGCGGACCTGAAGCCCTCTCTAGAATTGCTGCAGATCCGACCCATGGGGGTCAATCAAGATAATCTGGAAGTTGAAATCGATGATGAAGATATTTCCCAAGCCTTTTGTTATTCCACCATGGCCCTTGGAAACGGCAAGTTTGAAGAAATTGAAGATATTATATTTGTAAATCCGGATGCCTTTGATGCAGCCCGCACCACCGAAATCGCCACCGAAATCGGAAATGTGAATAAGGAAATGATTTTGCGCAAACGAAAATATCTGCTGATCGGACCGGGGCGCTGGGGATCCGCCGACCGCTGGCTGGGCATCCCGGTTCGCTGGACGGACATCTCAGGGGTCGGTGCGATTGTTGAAACAACCATCGAAGGCCTCAAAGCGGATCCCTCACAGGGTTCTCATTTTTTTCACAATATTACATCCCTGGGAATCAGTTATCTGAACACAGCGGAAGGCGGAAAGGATTTTATCGACTGGAACTGGCTGCGATCGCTGCCGGTGAAAAATGAAACCCCCCATCTTAAACACGTCACTCTCAAAAAGCCTCTCACCATAAAGATCGACGGGAAGAAATCAAAAGGCGTCATTATTTCGTAAAAATCCCACTAAAAGTCAGGCTTCTGGTCGCTGGCTGCTTGCTGCTGGCCTTGACTCAGCGACTGGCCTGCCTGTTACAGCCTACATTCGGCCCCAGCCCTTCGGCAGTAATCTCGGGGCCGAATTGCTCATGTCACAAGGGCAAGCCCCGCATGCCGAGGCGCGTTTGTTGAAGCTGATAGCTGCCATTACCGGCCGATTCTCTGCGGCAACCAGAAGCCTTGAACTTTGAATCTTTGAACCAAGCGATTGACACCTGAACACTGGCACCTTTTATTTTATTTCAAAACTGTACTTACTGCTGCCACCGTAAACCCTTAAAAAGTGAGGCGGCTGCATATCTTTGGGAACCTCGAACGTTTCGGTGGCACCCGGCGTCAATTCAGCCGTGTAAAGAACTTTTTTGTGCACCACGCTTCCCATGGATAACCTCAATGGTTCTCCTTCCATATCAGTGCTAAATTGTATGACTTTCCCCTCAAGAAGCGAGAATGTATACCAGTCTTCTTGATCGAGGCCTCCCACCTCACCCGAGATTGCCCGCTCCGATGTGATTTTAGTGGCATCGGCAATTTGGTCGCCAGCATCTGAACCCAAACCGGCATCGTTTTGCCGCTCTGAAAAAATTCCAAATTCATACGCACCGCTGCCATCGAATGCTTCCAAAAAGTAAATACCCCCTGTCGCGTTGTTCACCAGCATCCTGGTGGTTTTTTGGTAGCCGGGCGGCAGCTCTTCAGATCGCCATAATTCGACACCGTCAACATTGCGGAAAGAAAATTTTTGCGGCGTACCCTCTTTGTCATTGGAGAGGGTCATTTTTATAATACTGCCGGCTGGGATATCAAAGCGATACCAGTCGCTTTCATCGTAGCCACCCAATTGCCCGGTAAAGGTGCGGCCCGGCATGATTTTAAGGGCTTCGGCCATTTTGTCGCCGGCATCGGTTCCGGAGGCCGCATCATTTTGGCTTTCGATGAAAACCTCGAATCCGTAAACTCCGCTGCCGTAATATGCCTGCAAATAATAGGTCCCGCCGGATGCGTTGTTCATCATTACATGTTTGCGTATTGTCTCTCCGGCCGGAATCAAACCCGAATACCAGACTTCACTGCGCTCAAAGCTTCTCAGCGAAAATTTCATCGCCTCACAGTCTGCGCCCGGGGTAAATGAAAGCTTTAGAATATGGCCCTGAGGGACATCAAAGCGATACCAGTCTTCTTCGTCAAAAGCGCCCATTTCACCGGAATAGGAATTACCCGGTACGATGGCAAGCGCTTTGGAAATTTTATCCCCGGCATCAGCTCCTAACCCGGCATCATTCTGGGTCTCGATGTAAAGATCCAGTTTATAAGGGCCAATTCCGGAATAAACAACCGCATAATAGATCCCACCGGAGAGGTTGTTCAGCAAGATGCGGGTCGATTTGACGTCTCCCGAAACCGCCTCTCCTGAATTCCATAACTCGTTGCCTTCGAAATTCCGCAGCGCGATTTTCAAATTTTCGCTTACATCCCCGGCCATAAAATCCAGATTCAGGATACTGCCGGGTTCCAGTTCAAAACGAAAATAGTCCTGTCGATCGTCTGCTGAAAGTGTTCCCCTCAAAATACTGGATGGAATTTCCATGCCCTGTTTATAGGAATCATTGGGCTCTTTTTCAGTGATGATCGCTTTGGGAGTGATCTGACCCGGTTTCGGATGCTCCTGTGCCGACCCTCCCATTAATGATTTGACCTGCGCCTGGAGCTGATCCGAAATGACGCCCAGATCTCTTAAACTACGCTCAATGTAACCGAGCCTCGAATTAACGAGATCATAGCGCTCCTGCTGTTTGGCGGCCTGCGTTTCGGCAAGCAGGTGGACCAGGCGATCGATGCTGCGTTCATATTGGCTAAAATCGTCCTGGCATTTTAAAAATTCATTGAAGGCGGTCTTGTCGTTGTGAAATAAAATGCAACAGGTTTTTAGGTCGGCCGTAATCTGATCCGATTGATCCGATAGGGTCTGGATTTGATCCGGGCCCAGAATGGCACTGCCTTTTTCTGTCAGGATTTTGATCTTTTCTTCGAGACTGACGGTGGTCTGGTCAAATATGCTGGCACAGGGGTTACTTTTCAAAATCAATTTTGAATAAATGAGATAGCCGAGTCCGATAAACGCCAGAAAAGCCGCCGTAACAATGATAAGCTTTTTCATTTTTTTCCCGGGATTTGTTCGAAATCAGTCACCTGAAATCAGCTGAGGTCGTGAAATTAGGATAACACCGCTGGGGTAAAGTTTAGTTTTTACTTTGGCCGATATAATCCAGATAATTCAGCGCGTCTTCATCTCCGAGTTCGGCCGCTTTTTTAAGATCGTCCATGGCTTTGGCTTTGTCGCCCCATAGCAGGTAGACCCGTCCTCTGCCGTAATAATACATGCCGTTTTGCGGTTGCATCTTGAGAGCCATGTTAATTTGGGCAACCGCCTTGGAATACTCTCCCAGTTGCCCGTAGGATACACCCTGGGAAAAATAGGCTCCACTGAAATTGGGGTCCAGCGCAATGGCTTTTTGAAAATAATGGACGGCGGCTTTATTGTTGCCGTAGGTGGAAACCAGGGCGCCTTTATTAAACCAATAACTGGCATCCATTTTGACGGGTTTTGCCTGGCTTTTTGCGGTCTGGTTTTCAGTGGCGCCTTCTTTTTGGGCCAGCCCTACACCCGAGAAGCTTAAGACCAGCACCACGGCAAGCAGACAGCTAAAATAAATTAAGATCGCTGGCTTTGAATTCATCAGATTCTCCTCCAGGTAAGTATGGAAATTTATTGAATTGTATGGCTATTTCGTAAGAATGTCAAAATAAATGACAGACGAATTCAAATCGATAACCGATCAATGGATAAATCCTATCTTGAATCCATCTCAAAAATGTGGATCAGCGTTCAGGGCCCCCGCATAATGCAGGATATCGCATCAAACTCTTACATATCAAGGCAAAGGCGCGGATTGGCGAAAAAGTCGGGTATACGAGCACAAACGATAGTATGTGAGCATTTTGAGCCGATCCGATGAACGCCTTAATAATCATAAAATAAGATGTGAAATCCCGCTTTGGCGGGACAACGCCGCAATGAGCACGGAGACGCGTTTTTGAGATGGATTCTGGTTTTTTTCTTGATCGACGGCCTAAAATCCTTTATGCAAGATCTTTCGCCGGCGTGAATTGAACTGGATTCAAATAATTCTTTATATCAAAATCGAACCTCTTTCATTTTAAATTCAAATCTTAAACGGAAAAATTCCGGAGGTCCAGATGCAAAAATACAGCATTCACCCGCTGGTCGTCGGGATAAATGAAACCGATCAAGGGGTCATGACTTACCTGAGGGATTACGGCAAACGGATTTACCTGCCGATATATGCTTTCTATCTAAAAGGCGGCGGCAAGCATATTTTAGTCGATACCGGCCTGGAACAGTTTATGGTGCCCGAAGGCGCGGAATTAAGCCTCGGCTATAAAATACTGGAATTTGAAGAGGCGCTGGCCACATTGAATTTAACACCCGAGGAAATCGATATCGTTATCCATACCCACCTGCACAATGATCACTGTGAAAACGATTATAAGTGCACCAGCGCAGAGGTGTACGTTCAAAAAGTTGAACGCGAATTTTTGAATAACCCCCATCCGGTCGATCACCGCTACTATTCGGATATCCTCGATGATGTTCAGGTGGTCGAAATCGAGGGGGATGCCAATATTTTCGATGGCATCGATGTTATCTTTTCACCGGGACATACGGTCGGCGGGCAGTCGGTAGCCGTTAATACCGCCGGGGGCCGGGCGGTTATCACAGGTTTTTGCTGCAACGATAAAAACTTTCCCACGGCCGGCCCCGCTATTGCTCCCGGGGTGCACATCGATCTGACCGAGGCCTATGATTCCATCCAAAAAATTAAGGAGATGGCAGATATTTTGATTCCACTGCACGACCCGGCTGTCGGAACTCGCAAAACGATTCCGTAATATTCGGTGTCAGTCTTTGGCCCCCCGGGGGACCTACCTGGTTTCAGGTGTCAGGTTTCGGGTGTCAGGAAAATATTTTTTGTTTTATTGGTTTCATTGGTTCGATTGGTTCAATTGGTTAAATACACCCGAGTCACCGGCTTTCAGAAATAACCAGCCAAACCAATTAGACCAATCAAACCAATGAAACTGGCCTTAAACCTTTAAACCCCGAACGTTTAGACTTAGAAACAAAAATAAGGAAAATGATGTTAATGTCCAAGGAAAATGACCTTGTGCTGATCTATTTTGAGGGAAAACCGCTTGCATTTGCGCGGATTGAAAGCATTTTGCCTGATTCAAAAAAAGACTGGTATCACGTCAAACTGCTTCTGCTTCAGATTCCGATCCAGATGGTCACCTGGATTCTGAAAGATGTTTACATCAACGGCTCCGAGTTTACGATGAATGGAAAAAAGATGCGACTGGAAAAGGTAGAGAGCCCGCCTGAACCGCACACATCTGATTCAGAGGTCGAAAAAGAAACCAAAAAGGAAGCCACACGCAACAACAAGAGCGCTAAAGTTATTTCGCTGAAGGATCTCAAACGCAAATAATCTTAGTCAAATCGCTCATCGCTTGAAGGCTGGGAGGCCAGAAAGCCTGCAAGCATTCGCGCTTTCAAGCCTTCCAGCTTCCCAGTCTGATAGCTTCCTGGCCTTGCCGCCTTTTTTTGAACCCTGAACCTTTGAACCCGTGAACCCTGAGCCCTTGAACCTTGAACCTAAAATAGTCATCTCGGCTTCCAGGCGTACCGATATCCCTGCATTTTACATGCCCTGGTTTATGGACCGGATCAAAAGCGGCTCTTTTCAAGTGGTCAATCCATTCAACCGGAAGGTCAGAGCGATCCGCGCAACTGCGGCTGACGTACACACGATTGTTTTTTGGTCAAAAAACTTCCACCGGTTTTTAAAAGAAAACTGCGGCCTAAAACTGCAAAAGGCCGGCTACAATCTTTTTTTTAACTTCACCATCAATTCGGAATCCCCTCAGCTTGAGCCTCATTTGCCGCCATTGGATGTTCGCCTGGACCAGCTTAGACAGCTCTGTGAGCGATTCGGGTCCCGCGCGGTTAACTGGCGCTTTGACCCCATCTGTTTTTTCAAAAACCGAGAACACGATGACAGGGTTCAAGATAATCTCAGGGATCTGGAACACATTGCCAGAAAGGCAGCCGAGTTCAAAATCAAACGGTGTATCGCCAGTTTTATGGATCTTTATCCAAAAATCGAGAAGCGCCTTGCTGCCTTGCCGGGTTTTTCTTTCATTGATCCCTCCCTGGAAACCAAACGACAAATTATTCTTAAAATAGAGCAGGTTCTCACTGCCGGTAATATCAATTTGATGCTTTGCTGTGAAAAAGAGGTTTTGGATGCCCTTCCCGACAACACATCCGTCAAGCAAAGCGCGTGTATCCCCAGTGATCTGCTTGTGGAAATTTTCGGAGGGACGTTGACTTTAAAGAAAGACACCGGCCAGCGCGTTCAAAAAGGGTGTGGCTGCCGTGTATCTGTGGATATCGGATCCTACCACGAGCACCCCTGCTACCACAACTGCTTGTTTTGTTACGCCAATCCAACTTCAAAATAAGTCAGTTGTCCGTCGTCAGTTGTCCATTGATATAATTAATGATATTAATATGCCCATAAAATTGAGAAAAAATAAAAAACAATCCTGAATAATCCTGTTTATCCTGTCTAAAATGAAAAAAAAGAAATCACCACTGACAACATACAACCAGCAACAGACAGCGAAGCCATGAAAATTGGATCGGTCGCATTAAAAAATCAAACCATTCTGGCCCCTCTGGCAGGAATCACCAATTTGCCTTTTCGCCTGCTTGCGAAGGAAGCCGGCTGCGCCCTGGTCTGTACGGAAATGATCAGCGCCCATGGTCTGGTCAACCGCTCAAAAAGAACCAACCAGCTGCTGGACAGCCTGCCGCAGGAAAAACCGTTATCGGTACAGATATTCGGCTCGCGACCGGAGGTTATGGCCGAAGCTGCCATGTTTGCAGAGTCCAGGGGTGCAGATATCATTGACATAAACTTTGGTTGTTCAGTCAAAAAAATCATTAAAACCGGTTCCGGGGTAGCGCTGATGAAAGCACCTGAAACTGCGGAAGCGGTGATCAAGGCGGTCCGAAAAGCAGTTCAGATCCCCATGACCATTAAATTAAGAACCGGCTGGAATTCGACCGGAAACCAGGCATTCGAAATTTCGCAAATCGCCGAAGCCTGCGGTGTCGACGCCATTACCATACATCCGCGAACCGCCAGCCAGGGGTTTAGCGGCCACTCCGACTGGGCGATCATTGCAGAATTAAAAAAGCGGGTCGGAGTGCCGATAATCGGCAATGGAGACATATTCTGTGCGGATGACGCCATTGCCATGCTGGCCCAAACTCAATGTGATGCGGTGATGATCGGCAGGATGGCTATTGGCAATCCATGGATTTTTACCCAGGTGCTGGCACGCCTGCGGGGCGAGGCAGAACCGGCGGCAGATCTTGAACTCCGATTTGAAATCATGATTCGATATCTGCAGGAATCGGTGAAATATTTTGGCGAGGAAATCGCCTGCAAAATGATGCGAAGCCGGCTGTGCTGGTTTGCCAAAGGGATTCGCAACAGCAGCGAGTTTCGCAAATCGATCAATCACGTTTCCACAGAAACCGAAGCCCTGCAGCGGATACAGGCCTTGAAGGACTCTTTGCAGATGGACCCACAAAATCTATAAGATATGAATGAAGCCTCACGCAAAGGCGCTAAGCGCTTTATTAATATTTAATTATGTGGTTATGCAGAAAGCTCAAGTGAGGCATACATAACCACGAAGGGCACGAAAGGATAAAAAAAATATATATTTTCCCTTTGTGATCTTCGTGTTCTTCGTGGTGAGATCCATATCAAATATATCAAACTGGATTTTCCCAGATAACCGCATTTAATTATTTTCTTTGCGGGCTTTGCGGCTTTGCGTGAGTTAAGCCTAAAGCGGCAAATCCCAATTGTAATGCAGATGGGCGTGAGAATTTCTGGATGGCAGCTATTTGACGCGCACCGCATCTCCGGTTTTGATCCCTCTATTGGTTATGATGCTGGCTCTGGCCTTAGCGGATTCAACCTCAACGATTCGAATTTCTCCTGTTTTTTGCCCGTGGTAAAAAAACCGCTGGCCGTTGCGCGCTTCCAGAATTCTGCTGGTATCAAAAACCTCAAATTCATCCCCCGGTTCGAGTCCCGCAAGGCTTCCTGAAGACAGAACAATTTGATCACCGTCAACCGCTATGATAAAGCCGTTCCATGGCTGATCCTCGACCGCCCAGCAGATGGTTTCGCCAATCTCCCTAATAAGGTCGCCAAAAGTTTCATGCAAATCGGGCAATATCATTTCGTTTAGCGACTGCATCGGTCCGTGGCCCGGCCCTCCAATTTCGACTTTGCGCCTAAAGCTCTGATCAAGGATTTTGGTGCCGGTTTCAATATCGTAGACTTCAATGCTGACCAGTATCTGAATCAGGTTAAGGGTATCTTTCCAAACCATACCTCGCTTCTCATTCAGTATGCCGATATCGTCCAGGCTGCCGGTGACAACCGCATTCAATCCGAGATCCCGGCCGATGGTCGCCAGGGCATGGGTATCAACCTGCCCTGATGGCAACAGCGGCAGCCCTTTTAAACTTTCCAAGCCCTCGCCGGCATTTTGACTTGCATCGGTAACGTCATCGCACTCTTTGTTCAAGTATTGCGGGATTCCTTTTCGAAATAACTGGGCAAAATCCTGTGAGCGATACAAGGATTTATTTTCAAAGCCGATAACGGCAGTCATTCGCTGGAGATCATCATCGGAAAATCTGATTTTGCGTGTTAGTTGCTTGGTGGTCTTGGTTAGGGTATTTGTGGATTTATCCACGGTTTCCCGAATACCGGATGAGCAGCTCGCAAGGACAAAATGAATACCGACCAGCCAGAAAAGCCATGAGAGCAACAGCATCGATTTAGGCATCAATTTGGAATTGGGTATTATCATAATTCTGTTTCAACTCTCGTCTATTAATATAAAATAATAAAATGGTGGAAAAAAAACATGCGATTACGTTAAAACCGTTGCTTCCTGACAGATATTTGAAAACAAAGCATCCAATTTTAAAATAATTAGCCATGCAATGTCAAACGATCAGATGAACGGGCGAATTCGGTCCCGGCACCGGTGCAATGATTCTTGACAGCAGGTGAATATTTTGAAAATTATCTGGTTGAGATTAATTTTCTGGCAAGGAGACACGCCCAATGGCTTCTATCGATGAACAGATTTTAAGAGCGACAAAGGAAATTGTAGTCAAATTCATTGAAGGCGGTCGGCTATCCCCGGCCGGCTTTCCCGACTTTTTCAAAAGCATTTATCAAACGGTTTATGACACCGTAAAAGATGCATCCGATCCATCCGCGCCGGATGAAAAAAAGAGTAAAGGAAAGTAATCGCTCGGGATTGAACTCAATGGGCTTCCGCCCAGTTATCGCCTAAGGCCACATTTACCGCAAGCGGTGCTTTAAGATCCCAGACACCTTCCATTATCTCCTTGGCCAGACGTGTTAAGGTGTCGAGTTCATATGGCGGGACTTCAAAAACAAGCTCATCGTGTACGCTGAGCAGCATGGCCGATTTCATCTGTCTGTCTCTGATTGCAACATCCATCTGGATCATTGCCAGTTTAATGAGGTCGGCGGCTGACCCCTGAATCGGCGTATTGACCGCCGTACGTTCAGCAGCCTGCCGTACAACGCGATTGCTGCTATCGATATCCGGCAAAAGCCGGATGCGGCCCAGAAGGGTGCTGGCTCTTTTTGTCCGATTGGCTTCCATAAGTGTTTGATCAATGAAACGCTTGACGCCTTGGTATCTGGCAAAGTAGTTATCGATATAAGTTTGGGCCATTTTGGGGCTGATGCCCAGTTGCCTGGAAAGCCCGAAAGCACTCATCCCATAAATAATACCGAAATTAATTGCCTTGGCCTGCCGCCTGAGATCGGATGTAATCGATGAAGGCGGCATCTGAAACACCTCACTGGCGGTTCGCGTATGAATATCCTCGTTTTCCAGAAACGCCGCTATAAGAATCGGGTCGTCTGAATAATGTGCCAGAATACGAAGCTCGACCTGAGAATAATCGGCTGAAACCAGCTTCCAGCCTTTGCGCGGCACAAAGGCCCTGCGAATCTCCAGGCCTTCATCGCTTCGAATCGGAATATTTTGTAAATTGGGATCCGAACTGCTCAAACGTCCGGTTGCGGTGACGGTCTGGTTGTAAGAGGTATGAATCCTACCGGTTTGCGCGTTGACCAGATCAATTAGCGCGTCGGCATAAGTGGATTTTAATTTGGATAAGGTGCGGTGCCTTAACACCAGTGCCGGGATTTCATGCTCTTCGGCCAGTTGGGTTAAAACATCCACATCGGTTGAATAGCCGGTTTTCTTTTTGGTCTTTTTCATTACCGGCAGCTTGAGTTTATTGAAAAGGATATGGCCGAGTTGCTGGGATGAGTTAATGTTGAATTCTTCGCCGGCAAGTCCATATATGCTGGCTTCCAATGCTTCCAGCTGATGTTCAAACGATTTGGAGAGTTCATGCAGTCGGTCGATGTCGACACAGGCGCCCTGCATCTCCATGCGCATTAAAACCGGCACCAGGGGCATCTCAACATCTGTCATCAAGGAATTCAGCCCTATCGCTTCAAGCCGCGGCATCAGTTCATCTTTGGCCATAAGGGTGATGTCGGCATCCTCGCAGGCATAGGGTACGGCTTTTTCCAGAAGCACCTGATTGAATGACAGTGCATTTTTGCCTTTTCCGGCGACTTCCTGAAAAGGGATGGTTTTATGGCCCAGGAAATCCAGGGCAATCTGATCCAGACTGTGGGCTCTTTTAGAGGGATTCAATAGATAGGAGGCGACCATGGTGTCAAAGTCCACCCCTGCGAGATTCACACCGTGACGGGCCAACACAATCCAATCATATTTAATGTTTTGCCCGACCTTTTTAATGGCCGGATTCTCTAAAACCGGCCCGAGCCGCTTTAAGACTTCGGCTAACGGCAATTGCCGCGGCGCACCGATATAGTCATGTGCACAGGGTATGTAAAACGCTTCGTTGGCCTGCAGCGCCAGGGACAATCCCACCAATCTGGCAACCATCGGATTCTGAGATGTCGTCTCGGTGTCCAGCGCAAATATGCGGGCTGTTTTCAGGCGGTCAACTAGCTTTGTCAATTCGCCTGTTTCCAACACGGCCCGGTAATCTTTGCTGCTGAGATCAGTCTTCGCAGATATGGCTTGCTGCAACTGGCGAAATTCAAGGATTTTAAAGAGCTCCGCAAGTATCCCCTGATCCGGCGGACCGATTTCAAAAACGGATAAATCGTCGGAAACCGGAACCTGTGTGTCAATGGTGACCAGATCGCGGCTCAAAAAAGCTTGGTCTCGATATTGGATCAGGTTTTCACGCTGTTTTTTTTTGGTAATCGAATCAACGGCCTGGTAAAGCTTGGCCATACTCTGATAATCCTGAATCAAGGTCAGCGCCGTTTTCCAGCCAATTCCCGGAACGCCCGGGACGTTATCGGCCGTATCGCCGGAAAGGCCCATGACATCAACTATCTGGTGGGGCCCCAGGCCATAGGATTTCTTAACGAATTTCGCGTCAATGATCGCATCCTTCATCGGATCCCAGATCGTCGCCTGATCGGTCACCAGCTGTACAAAATCCTTGTCACCGGTAACCATCACCACCGAATAACCATTCTTTTCAGCAATGCGGGCATAGGTTCCAATTAAATCATCGGCTTCGTATCCCTCCTTTTCGATAATGGGAAACTGAAATCCGGCCGCTATTTTTTTGATGTAAGGTATCTGAACCGCCATATCTTCCGGCATCGGTGGTCGGTTGGCTTTGTATTCTGCAAATATTTTATGGCGAAAGGTTGGGCCTTTGGCATCAAAAAACATACCGCCATAATGCGGGCCGCGATCCTCAATGAGCTTTAGCAGCATGCGGGTGAATCCGAAAGCCGCATTGGTCGGAAGCCCTTTCGAATTGGATAACCCGCGGATGGCATGGTATGCCCGGTGAATATAGGCGGTGCCGTCGATCAGATATATGGTTTTTTCTTTTTGCATTGGCTCCTTCACTGCACAACCGCTGGGCGATAAGTAAAAATGAATCATGAAAGCACGAAGATGCGAAAACACGAAAAAATAAATATTTTTGTGCTTTTTATAATTCGTCCTTCAGTGATTAACAATTCAATTGTTTTTTAACTGCAAACATATCGTTTTTTGTATTGATCTAAACCGGATCAGGCTGCGTTGACAGATGTGGCTGATTGAATTAATTTTAGCTACCTGTGAAAGGCGCACAGCAACCGGAGTCGATAACCCGCATGCGGGTAATACGGGATTCAAAAAACCTATAGCATTAAAGATTTAAAACAACAATCATGAAAGCGTCGGCCGCAAGAGTCGCCTATCGCAAAAAACGACATCGCATCCAGAACCATGGCTGCGTTTGCTGTCGTATGACATTTCCTTTTTGCTGGCGGTGCCGCTGCGGGTTTAGCATCTGTCAGGATTGCATGCAAGAAAACATGTGGGGCATGTCCTGTAATGCCATCACCTGGACGTGTCCGGATTGCGGCGCGCCAAATGGCTTTGGCAATCAGTGAAACATAATTTTCTATCCGAAGGAGAAAAAATTGTGGTGGACAAGGTGATTTCAATTGATGAGAATGAAGGGCCTTTTCAGATCGCGTTCCAACGTGTGATGCGGATGGTGCCGGATCGTGACAAACAGGATAAGAAATTGCAGAGATTGATTGCGTTTCGCCTGAGAATTGACGGCGAGGCTGCGATCAGCGAGTACCTAATAAAAAAAATTAAAACGGCCATCAAGTGCTCGTACAGCGGAAGCATGTATGACTATTTGAAGGATGATAGGATTGAAAAGGAATGTGAGGGTCCGGATACAAACGATACAGCGCCGGGCGCGGCTTGAAGAAAACAGTTGCACCGGGAACCCGAAACGGTTAAAAATGACTGTTAGCGGACGGATTCACAAAATCAGTCCGTTTGAATATCGGAACGAAGCTCAAAAACATGCACTATGAAGGAAACATCATAAGGCCTCCCAGCGAAGCCAACAGTATTTTGCTGCAGGTAACCGTGGGGTGCTCGCGCAATAAATGCACGTTCTGCGGAACCTACAAGGGCGAGCGCTTCCGCATAAAACCCGATTCCGTCATTATGCAGGATATTGCTTTTGCCGCCAGCCATTGTAAGCGACAGCGACGGGTCTTTTTGTGCGATGGCGATGCCCTGATTATTCCTCAAAAGCGGCTTATAAAGATACTTAAAGAAATTGAAGCGCAACTGCCCTGGGTTACCCGGGTGGGACTGTATGCAAACGCCAAGGCTTTAGGTATGAAAACAGCTGAGGAGCTCAAGGAGCTCAACGATCACGGAGTCGGTATAGCTTACCTGGGGTTGGAGACCGGCGACGACGTTACCTTAAAGAAAATAAACAAAGGCGCCACTGCTGCGCAGATGATTGATATGGGCATAAAGGCAAAGCAGGCCGGCTTCAAGCTTTCCATTACCGTGCTTCTGGGCATTGCCGGCCCGGAGAGATCCCTCATTCATGCCCGGGAGACCGGACGCATCCTTTCTGCTATCGATCCGGACTATGTCGGCGCACTTAGCCTGATGCTGATACCTGGGACGCCGCTTTATCAAGATTATGTCTCAGGGGAATTCCGCCTGATTGAACCGCAGCAGATGCTGGCTGAATTGAGAACCATGATTGCCAGCACAAACCTTTCGCGCGGACTTTTCCATGCCAATCACGCTTCAAACTACCTGCCGATCAGGGCCAGGCTCCCAAAAGAAAAAGCAGCTACGCTGCAATTGATTGATGCGGCTCTGGATGGCAAAGTCCCGCTGAAGCCGGAATATCTTAGAGCGCTCTAATGCATAATTAACGCATCCAAGGCCTGCAAGAGGTGATGCGGGCATAATCAGTGTCATGTGCGCAAGCATTTGTTAGATTAGTTTTATTTGTTTCATTGGTTGAATTGGTTGGATAAAACCGAACAATTTGAACGAATTAAACCAATCGAACCAATTAAACAGCTGGAAAACCTGCCAGCTGAACAACACCTGATTACCGACACCCGAAACCAGTATCTATTAATAGAACGTGAGGAACCCTATGGATTTAAAAATTCTGCTAACAACATTTGGTTTAATTTTTTTGGCCGAACTGGGTGACAAGACACAACTGGCGACGTTTTGTTTTTCGGCTGATTGCAATTCACGGATTTCCGTATTCCTGGGGTCCGCAGGAGCTCTGGTGCTCAGCTCGCTGATTGCCGTTGTCTTCGGAGCCGGGATCAGCCGATTGATCCCTGCCAATTACATCAAAATAGGGGCCGGGATTTTCTTTGTGATTGTAGGAATTTTAACGCTGTATTCCTCCGTACGCACGGCAAGTGCATTTTAGGGCAAGTCAGATGCGAAAATTTTTGGCAATGCTTATGTTCATACTGGCGGGTATGGGTAACGCCGGCGGGCAGGAACTGGGAATTGAAACCCCTTCCGATTGGCCCTCCCTTATGGCCAGCATAAAAATCACAGAACCCATCGAATTTTGCGGTGAACCGGTTCTGGTCGACAATCAGGAAACCCGCGAACGCCTGGAAAAGGAATTGCTGCTCACCATCTGGGATCGACCGCAGGTTGCGCTGTGGATAAAGCGCTCCCCGCGGTATCTGCCGATCATTGAAAAGATGCTGAAAGAAAACGAAATGCCCGACGATCTTAAATACGTCGCAATTGCCGAAAGTGCCCTGAGGCCGCATGTGGGATCGCCGAAGGATGCCATCGGCTTCTGGCAGTTTTTGGAATCAACCGGTCAAAAATACGGGCTGCGGATAAACGAAGAAATTGACGAGCGCCGCAATATATTTGCATCCACGCTGGCTGCCATCCGATACTTCAAGAACCTTCATGAAATGCTGGGCTCCTGGACGCTTGCCGCCGCGGCCTTTAATATGGGTGAACTGGGACTGCAAACGGAAATCGTATCCCAGAAAACCAGTGATTACTATCAGCTTTACCTGCCGCTTGAAACCCAGCGGTATATCTTCAGGATCATTTCGGCCAAAATCATTCTGTCGGACCCGCAGCGATTCGGTTTTCGTTTCACGGAACAGGATCTTTACCCGCCCTTGAGTTTTGACCAGATTCACGTCGAGTGTTTTCAGGATACACCGATTCAAATTGTCGCCCAGGCCGCCAATACCTATTTTAAGGTAATCAAAGACTTGAATCCGGAAATCCGGGGTTACTTCCTCACAGCCGGGATGCATTCGCTGTTAATTCCCAAAGGCGCGGCTGAAGGATTTCAGGCCCGATTCAAACCGCTTGTGCAACAGTGGGTCGCTGAAAACCGGGAAAGGGTCTATGTGGTCAAAGAAGGCGATAACCTGACGAGCATCGCCCAGCGATTCAACGTGCCGCTGCCGGCGCTGATGATCTGGAACCGGCTGGACGGGAAAAAACCGATCCATCCGGGTGATCGCGTCGTTATTTATCCCAACCGGATCGAAAGTGATATCAATCCGCCTCAGGCGGAATGAGTCACAGGGATAAGGCGCGTCTTGCGTTAAGCAAGACTAGAGGAGCACGCCGCGCAGTCCCTGCGCTGCGTTTTAGGAGCGCTGCGCTCGAGGATAAAGGCAGGACGACCATCGGTTGTATAAAGCTTACAGGTCTGAAAGACCGCTCTTCGAGGCTCGCAGAGCCGCTCCTTAAAGCCCGAAGGGCGCTTACTGTTTTTTGGTTTGACGGAGCGGCAGCTGTATTTTGCGTTTTTCCGGATCAGCCTGCTGCCGATAAAAAGTGGCGATGTGTCCGATAATGCCAACCAGCCGGCAACCTGTTTCAGCCTGAATGGTTTCGGTCATAGCGTCTTTATGCCGCTTTTCTTTAAATTCAACAAATTTTACTTTAATCAGCTCGTGGGTATCTAGCGCATCGTTAATCGAGCCGATCAAGCCGCGGCTTAAACCTTTGTGGCCGATATAAACAACCGGTTTAAATCCGTGGGCAAGCCCTTTTAAGAACTTTTTTTGATAACCCTTCAATGGTTCCATAGATTCTCCCGGCAACGTCATTTCATTCTCGAGTTGATATTTATAGGGCTTTCCGCGATCGTTTGCCGAATTACGGAACTGCGACACGAGCGGTTGTAGAAAAAACGTTCGAATAGCGGAGCGCTTTTTTGACAACCGCCATATTATGATCTATTGAATAAGCAAATAATATCCATTCTGGATTAAAAACACCATCTAGTTGCCAGCATGGCAGTATTCCATATAAAAGGAGGCCCATAAATGCCGAGCACCATCCCGCCCCAAGAAGCTATGAAATTTGAAATCCAGACCTACCGGCGGCCCAAAGATCGAAAAGCCCTGCAATCAACCCACGTCGCTTTTTCCGGGTCACCGCAACGGCATCCCTATGATCGGCAAAAAATCATTTTGATAGCCGATCCTTATAGTACTCATAACTTTTTTTACGAATTTTATAAAGGCGATATTGCTTATGTGGAGGAACTGCCGAACATCGTCGACGTGGATGGGGAAACCGTCACCATGGTGAGGGTTTGGATCAAGAAAATGAGCATCGGGATGCGCTGCTCACCTTTTATTGTCGGCGACACCGCCGGTGAACCCCAGGATAAAAAATGAGCGGGGTTTTCAATCCAAGACCTTTTCCTTTATTGGGCAAATCAATAAAATCTCTATATCAAATGGAAATTCTCTATATATAGAAATTAGAAAATTTTGAGGGATGGGTCCTGAAAAAAGGAAATACAATCGGGTGGGAGCCCAATGGGTTAAGGCGTTATCCTTCTGATTTTAAATGACTTTAATGACTACCAGAGTCTCGTCGTCATCCGGTTCCAGAGGGTGACGAAAATCATTTAAAGCTTCAAATACCCTTTCCAGGATTTCTCTTGCAGGTTGACTCGCATATTTACGGACAGCATCCAACAGCCGCTCGTTGCCGAACATTTCCCCGTTGGCGTTAACCGCTTCCTTGATGCCGTCGGTTCCGATCAAAATGATTTGCCCGGAGTGGATCGGTTTCTGGAGTTCTTTATAAACCGCATCTTCCATGACACCCAGCGGCAATCCCTCACCGGCGAGCAACTCGTGTGAATCCGTCTCCGGAGTATAAAGAATCGCCGGTTCATGCCCGGCCTTCACCCATCGGATTATTTTTTCTTTAATGTCGATTTCACCGTAAAACATCGTCATGAACATATTAAGCTCTTCGACATCCCGCACGAGCCTTTTGTTTACATCGGAAATGATATCAGCACACGCACTTGGGAGCGTCTGAACCCGTTCTCTTAGAAAGGCACGTGCCGACGTCATCAGCAGTGCAGATGGAATGCCGTGGTGGGTCACATCACCGACCACAATGCCGATTCTTTTATGGCCGTTTGCGGCAGGGTATAAAAAGTCATAATAATCGCCGCCGGTTTCATCGCGCCAGATGCTTCTGCCGGCGATGTCGAACCCATCGACCCGGGGATCGGATTTGGGCATCAGTTGCTGCTGTACCGCGCTGGCCTGGGCGAGTGAATATTTAAAATCTTTCAATTGCCTTTGATCGGAGACCACTTTGCGGTATTCCCCGATGGCGCTTTGAATCGCCTGGCACAGGGTATCTGCCGGACACGGCTTGGGATGAAACTGATAGATGCTGCCCTCGTTGACCGCTCTGATCGCAGTCGGCATGTCAGCGGTGCCGGTGAGCATCATCCGTACGGTGGCGGGATCGGTCTTTTTGACATTGGACAAAAATTCAACGCCGTTCATCCCCGGCATCAGAAAATCGGATACAATCACCGCGTAAGGTCCATTCTCGCGCACCTGCTTTAAAGCCTCTTCACCGCTGAGCGCTGTGTCAATGCTGAATTGATTCCGCAATTGCCTTTTAAGGCCGGCCAAAACCATGGCATCATCGTCTACCAGCAGAACTTTATCTTTCATAACACACTCCTGTCTATCAATTCTTTACAAGCCGTCTGCCAATCTTTTATTCGAGCGGCAACCCCCAGACTTTCCAGATATCTGCGATCCAACTGCCTCAATCCGTTTTCACCGTTCAGTCCTTTATCGGTTTTTTTAAAACGGTCAAAAGCATCACCAAAATGAACAGCGGTTAGAAGCCCCGCAGCGTTTGACAGGCTTTTCCCGGGTTGGTGATGAAAAGCAATAGCCTCGATGACCGGGTATTCCAGCCCCCATAGCCCCATCAGATAGGCGCCGATTTCAGCGTGGCTGGTACCAAAGACTTCAGATTCCAGATCCCAGAGATTTTGTTTGGTTTGCCCGGCTTCGGTCAGAACCTTCTGGTAGGTCTCCTGAAAGTTGGTGACCAGGATAAGCTTTCCCAGATCGTGAAACATACCGGCCATTACGGAGTTGTTGACCAGTTTCTGATCCAGACGCTCCTCTTTGGTGATGGTTTGAGCGAGCATACTGACCGACATGCTGTGATTAAAAAGTTCGTCAAAATTGAACCAGCCAAATTTTTTCTGATTAAATTCTGAAAAAATCTTTACGGAAAGCACCAGGGCTTTAATGGTATCGGTCCCTAAAAGCATGACCGCTTCTCTGGGATTGCTTATTTTCCGAATCAGTCCGAAAAATGCAGAATTGACCACCTGGAGAATTTTAGCAGTCATCGCCAGGTCTGCCGATATAATTTCACCAATTTTTTTCACCGACGGATCCGGTGATTGCAGCTCGCTGACAACATCGGTGTAGATTGCCGGCAGGCTGGGAAGCGTTTCGGTTTGCGATAAAATTCGTTTGATGGATTCATCTTCCAGCAGATTCCGTAAAGCAAACAGTTTGTTTAACGTGTGTTTTAATATGTCGGCATCACAGGGTTTTGAAAGGCTCTGATGGGCCAGCTGAACGGACCTGAAGGTCGTCTCCTGTTCCACTTGGCCGGATAGAATGATCCGCACGACTTCGGGATGTTTACTTTTGACTTCAGCCAGCAATTGCGCCCCGTCCATCTCCGGCATTCTCAAATCGGAAACGATGACATCAAACGACCCGGTGTCCAGAATTTCCAGCGCCTCCTTGCTGCTGGAGACAAAGGTCATCTCCCATTCATTGCGCATTTTTCTGAGGCTGCGCTGGAGACCTTTCAATACCATGGGCTCATCATCGACAAATAATATGCGTCTTTGGGTTGGGTCATTCATTTACGGATAAACTGGGATCTATCGGCAGCCGGATAACAAAGGTGGTGCCCAGATTTTCCTCGGTTTTAATGTCAATTTTCCCGCTATGCTTATCGACGATCACGGAATGGGCGATCGCCAGCCCCTGGCCGGTCCCGCGACCCGGCTCCTTGGTGGTGAAAAAAAGATCGAATACGCGATGCCGGATTTCCGGCGGGATTCCGGGTCCGGTGTCGCTGATCCGAATTTCAGCCCAATTACCGTCAAGCGCACTGCTGATCGTAATCTTCCCCCGTTCGGACGGGTGGGCCCCGTTGGCATCGGCAATGGCATGGGCCGCATTGACAATCAAATTCAAAATTACCTGGTTGAATTCCGCACGGTAACAGGGCACGGTCGGCAAAGTGGTATCAAAGTCGGTTATCAACTCGGCCACATATTTCCACTCATTGCGGGTGATGGTGATGGTCTTTTCAATTTCTTTATTGATATCAATCGGTTCTTTTTCAGCCCCGCCCGGATGGGCAAATATTCTCATCGCCTGAACAATATGGGTGATCCGATCAACGCCTTTGAGGGTCTGCTCGATGGCCTGAGGAACTTCTTCTTCAAGATAAGTAATGTCCAGTTCTGCAAATCTTTCTTCGATATCCTGGATGCGTTTCTCGTTCAATATCCCTGACCTGGCGGTTTCAACCAATTCTTTATACAGGTTACAGGCCTGGATTAAATCACCGAAAGCATCCTGCAAAAACCGCGTGTTGTCGCCGACAAATTGCGTCGGTGTATTGATCTCGTGGGCAATCCCGGCAGCCAGCTGTCCGATGGCTTCCATTTTATGGGACTGATTCAGCTGGGCTTCGAATTTAACGCGTTCCGTAATATCGGCACCGATGATGGTTAAGCCCAGCATGCTGTTGTCTTCTGTGTTAAACGGGGTGATGGTCAGTCCCAAATATCTTTCTTCACCCACGGCATTGCGAAAATGAATGTTGTCCAGCCGGACATTGCAGCCCTCAGCCTGGCTTTTGGCGATTCCTTCTGAAATCTTGTCCCAATCCCATTCAAGATCACACTGGTTCAGGGTTAATCCCAGCACAGCGGACGCCGGGGTTTCAAAAACCTTCTCGGCCACGGTGTTCCAGTGAATGATCTCATCTTCGCGGCTCAACCCGATCAATATGGTCGGCAAAGACGAAATCAGATGATCTATTTCGCGGTGCGCTTCCCTGACCGTTCGTTTGGCCTTTTTGCGCTTTTTTATCTGGCACTTCAGTTCCTCATTGGATTTCAGCAGTTCCGCCGTACGATCCTTCAACAGTTTTTCGGCACGGTTCTTATCGGATAGGTCCAGCAGGACACTGAGGGTCCCGGCGACGGTTCCATCGGAATCGGCAAATGCTGCGCGGCTCAACAAAAAATCCCGTCTGACGCCGTCCGCACAGGTGATGGTCGTTTGGCTGGTCTGCATTCCGGGGTTCGTTGACAGGTTCCTGTCATTTTCGCTGCCAATGGCGCCGAGGGCCCGGGAAATATGATCCGGCAGGTCATAGACCGATTGGCCCAGAATATCTTCGCGGGCTGTTCCCAGTATGGAATCGGAAAAGGCCTTGTTGCATTCCACAAACAGTCCGTCGCAATTCCTTAAAAAAGCCGGATTGGGAATCGTATTAATCAGGGTCGACAGGATCTGCTCGTAATTTTTCAATGGCATGGGGCCCATGGCAGCATGATTGATTTTGTTGCTCAAGTAATTGATAAGATTAAACTTCCTTTTTAATCAATTTTTGAAGCTGAAAAAAATCGGTTCTACTTGAACTGGGATTTACATCCAGGCAGCAAAACGTTTCACCCCGCAAAAATCATCGGTGAGGGATAAAAGTCTTATCGGCCAAAAATGCTGAAATCTTTATTCTTTTTTGGGCCTGACGAATCAATTTTTCTTGACATCGGTTCGATTCTTTATTAATTTTCCAGGTTCCAAATGATCCCCAGTAGCTCAGTTGGCAGAGCAGGTGGCTGTTAACCACCGGGTCCGCGGTTCGAGTCCGTGCTGGGGAGCCAAAAAAATTAAAGGCCCAATCTGGGGTGATTGGGCCTTTTTTATTGAGACTGGAAGGTCTTGACAACCGCTTATTTGGCTATGGGCTTCAGCTTGAGATAGAGTTCGTCAAGCTGGGTTTTGCTGGTCGGTGACGGTGCCTGGGTGAGCAGGCAGGCCGCCTTCTGGGTTTTGGGAAAAGCAATCACGTCCCGAATCGATGATTCGCCGCACATCAGCATCACCAGCCGGTCATAGCCGATGGCAATGCCGCCGTGGGGCGGTGCGCCGGAATCCAGGGCTTCGAGTAAAAATCCGAACTTGCCTTCATAGGTCTCACGATCCATATTCAGGGCCTCAAATACTTTTTCCTGAATGCTGCGCTGATGAATCCGGATGCTTCCGCCGCCGATTTCAAAGCCGTTTAAAACCAGATCGTAGGCCCGGCTTTTTACCGACAGCGGTTCGTCCGCAAGTTGCCCGTAATCCTCTTCCAACGGGGATGTAAACGGATGATGCAGGGCCTGCAGCCGCTTTTCGTTTTCGTCATATTCAAACATCGGAAAACGGGTCACCCACAAAAAATGAAACGCTTTTTCATCGATCAGGCCCAGGCTTTTGCCGAGTTGATTTCTGAGATGCCCCAAGGACTCGTTGACAATTTTGGGCTGATCGGCGACAAAAAATACCAGATCTCCCGGCGCCATCTCGATGCGTTCGGCCAGCGCCTGTTTCTCTTTGTCCGAAAAGAATTTTACAATCGGCGATTGCCAGTCATTTTCTTTGACCTTTATCCAGGCCATCCCCTTTGCCCGGTAAACGGCAACAAAATCGATTAAATCATCAATTTCCTTGCGCGAAAAATCAATGCAGCCTTTGGCATTTAAAGCTTTGACAATGCCGCCCTTTTTAACTGCATCGGCAAATACCTTGAAATCCGAGCCGGCAACAATGTCAGAAACATCCTTGAGCTCGAAGCCAAACCGGGTATCGGGTTTATCCAGGCCGTAACGGCCGACGGCTTCATCGTAAGTTAAGCGGGAAAAAGGCCGTTTGAGCTTTATGCCGAGAACATCTTTAAAAACCCGGGTCATCATGCCTTCGGTAAGGTGCATGACGTCGTCTTCCCCTCCAAAAGACATTTCAACATCGATCTGGGTAAACTCCGGCTGACGATCCGCCCGCAGATCCTCATCCCGGAAACAGCGGACGATTTGGTAATAGCGGTCAAATCCGGAAATCATGAAAAGCTGTTTGAATATTTGCGGCGATTGCGGCAGGGCATAAAACTCGCCCGGATTCACCCGGCTGGGAACCAGATAGTCTCTGGCTCCCTCGGGAGTGCTGCGGGTTAAAAACGGCGTTTCCAGATCGATAAAGCCGTTTTTGTTGAGATAGTCTCTAACCGCAGTCGCAACCCGGTGCCGCAGGATAAGGTTTTTTTGCATAGCGGGTCGACGCAGATCCAGATGCCGATATTTGAGCCGCACCGTTTCCGAGGCATCAATCTGATCTTCGATGAGAAACGGCGGTGTGCTGGCGTCATTTAAAATCTTGAGTTCGTTTACCGTAACTTCGATCTCACCGGTCTTCAATTTGGGATTGACCATGTCCGCCGGGCGGGGGTCGACTTTGCCGCGCACGGCCAGAACGTATTCATTACGGATCTCGTGCGCTTTGGCATGAATTTCCCGGTCGACCTTGGGATTAAATACCACCTGGGTAATACCCTCCCGGTCCCGCAGGTCCACGAAAATCACGCCACCATGATCTCTGCGCCGGTGCACCCAGCCCATCAATACGACTTCCCGGCCGACATCCTTCGCCTCGAGTTCCCAGCAATGATGTGTTCTGCGCATGTTACCTAACGGGTCCGGCAAGATAAGCTCCTTGTTCTACTGGTTTTATTCGTTGATAATTTTTTCTTTAATGGCTCCGACAAGACCGTTGATGGGAACTGAAACCTGCGCTTTGGTCTTCATATTTCGCAGGATGGCTTCGCCGTTTTTAAGTTCGTCCTCACCCACGATCAGAACATGCCCGGCCTCAAGCCGGTCGGCCCGCTTCATCTGCCCTTTCAGGCCCTTGCCCGCAAAATCCAGTTCCGCCTGGATGCCTGTATTGCCCAGGGCGCAGATCCACTCAAATGCAAGCAAACGGCTTTTATCCCCCAGAGCCGCCACAAAAATATCCGGCTTCCGGTAAAATGGGCCGGCGGCATGACCGGTCAATTCTGTGAGCCGGTCTAATCCAATGGCAAAGCCGGTTGCCGGAATGTCCGGCCCTCCCAGCTCCGCGACCAGTCCATCGTAGCGACCGCCGCCGGCAACCGCATTCTGGGCACCCAGCGATTCGGTCTGAATTTCAAACGTGGTGCGCGCATAGTAATCCAGGCCGCGAACCAAATTTTTATCGACCACAAAAGGCACCGCCAGCTTATCCAGCATCGATTTGACCTCATCAAAATCGGCTTTGCATTCGGAACAGAGATGATCCGCGATAGCCGGCGCCTCAGCCATCGCCTCCCGGCAGGAAGACACCTTGCAATCCAGCACCCTTAAAGGATTGCGATCCTTGCGCCGCAAGCAATCGGCGCACAGCTTATCACTGACGGAACCCAGAAATTCAGATAGGGCGCCCTTGAATTTCGGCCGGCATTTCGGGCAACCCAAGGAATTGATATGCGCTTTGACATCAGCGACCTGCAGCCGCGAAAACAGCGTCACCAGCATAAAAATAAGCTGAACGTCGGCCAGTCCGGACCGCACACCAAAAATCTCGGCGTTAATCTGATAAAACTGCCGGTATCTTCCCTTCTGGGGGCGCTCCCGGCGAAACATGGGGCCGATGGTGTAAAATTTTTGAACCGGATCCGTGGCATACAGGCGATGCTGAATGTAAGCCCGCACTATCGAAGCTGTGGCTTCCGGTCGCAGGGTGATCAGCTCGCCCTTGCGATCTGCAAACGTATACATCTCTTTTTCGACGATGTCGGTGTCTTCACCGATGCTGCGGGCGAAGAGTTCGGTTCGCTCCATGATGGGGATCCGGATCTCCTTAAATCCGAAATCCTCCAAAAGCTGTCGCGCAACGGATTCGACGGCCTGCCAGAGCTCGACTTCGCCGGGCAGAATATCCTTAAATCCTCTGATTAACTGAATCATATAACTCGAGGTTCCTTTTTCGGGTAAATTGATTTTTTTATCTCAGGACTTACGCTTTAGTCAACCTTAATATTCATAAGCCTCCGCAAAAATGCGTGTAGGTGTTTGTTGCCGTGTTGCAAATCGGTTCAAAAAGCTCACCTGCTTTGAGTTGAGCCTGCTGGCCCACGAAAAGCATAAATTCAGATATATTCCCATTTTCAACGGGTTCAGCCAGCCCAGCGGGCTAATCAGCCGGAGGCGAACTAACCAATTTGATTTGCTTTTAAACGTAAAAAGATTTATATAAATCGTTTTAAATCGCCGATCCATTTGGGTTTTGCGACGAACAAGGAATTTCGAAACCCGAAGTAAACCAGTGAATTCTTCAGATCCAACAACTTCTGCGGTTGGATATCCCTTTTCCGACCTGCCCGCCATGCGAGCAAGGCGAGGCGGATGGGTATTCGATCTTCAGAAAACAAGATAGGCTGAAAATGATTCCTGCTGAAGCGATAGAAAAAGTACTGAGCCGGATCGATTCCGATGAGCTTATCAAGCTGACAGCAGAATTGGTGCGTATCAATTCCGTGTGGGACCCTGCGGCCGGCACCAGTGAACAGGCTGTGGCCGAAAAAGTCGCCAGCTGGGCGCAATCCCAGAATTTTGAAGTTCTGATCGATCAAATCGCTCCAAATCGGCCGAATGTCATTGTCAGGGGGCTCGGCGCACTGGAAAAACGCGCGCTGATGTTTGAAGGCCATACCGATGTCGTCACCCCCGGGGATGTTTCAGCCTGGCAATATGACCCTTTTGGCGCGGAAATTGTCGGCCGCCGGATGTACGGCCGCGGGACCAGTGATACCAAAGGAAACCTGGCTGCCATGCTGATTGCAATGAAAGCCTTAAAAGACTCTGAGGTGCACCTTTGCGGCTCGTTGATCGGCGCGGTACTGTGCGACGAGGAAGACCGCATGCTGGGGGTCAGGGATTTCATCAAAAGAGGTCATGCCGATAAGATAACGGCTGCGGTGATCTGCGAACCGCAAAATGGAAAAATTTGCACTTCACAGAAGGGTGCTATCCGCGCCGGCTATCTGATTACGGGCCGCATGAGCCACGGCGCGATGCCGCTTTCCGGTTTGAACTGCGCGCCGGCCATCGCGCGACTCATTGACGGCTTGCACCAGCTGGAAAAAAAAGAGGCCGCCCAGGTCGGATGCGACCCATACCTGGGCTGGCCCAGCTTCACACCCACGGTGATCCAGGCGCCGGCTGCCGGCCCGCCCCAGCTCAATGTCATGCCCCGGGAGGCCAGAGTGCTGGTGGACATCCGCACGACAACCCGCCAGTCTCACCTAAAGATCATCGAGGATTTGAAGTCGCTGGCACATGATGTTAAAGATCATGTTTTGGAAAATTATGGAAAATATGACGCTCTGCTTGACTGGCAGCGAAACCATGACCTTACGGTTGAGGTCGACATTTTAACCGACAGGCCCTGTACGCAGACCGATCCGGCTGAGCCCATCGTGAAAGCGGCCGATTGGGCCACAAGGTTGACGACCGCAAAGACGCCTGCTCATGCAGGCGTGCCCGGCGCAACCGATGGAACCTTTCTGTGGGCCGTCAAAAACATACCCATTGTCACCATGGGTGCCGGGGACCGTCAGGTTCCCCATCAGATCGACGAATGGATCGATCTGGATCAGTTGATCGAAACCGCCAAAATTTATGCCCTCACGGCGCTGCATTATTTGCTTGGCGGATAAAACAAGTCCGGTTGAACCGAAGCAGATAATTCTCCAGAGTCGCTGCTGCGGGCAGGAAAAGCATAACTCAAATATCCATAAAGGAGGATGGTTCCATGAAGAAAATATCTATTATATTGGTCATAACGACACTTCTGTTTGCTGTTGGAAATGCTATGGCGCTGACAAGCATCAAACTGGGGGTCGTCACCAAACCGGGATCGGCCCAGAACATTGCCGCCGAAAAATTTAAAGAACTGATCGAACAGCGCTCAAACGGGGATATCAAAGTACAAATTTTTCACTCGGCCTCGCTGGGCAACGAAACTGAAATTTTGCAGCAGGTGCAAATGAACTCCATTCAGATGGCCATTGTTACCGGGGGGCCATTTGATACCTTTGATCCCATGGCGCGGGTTGTGAATTACCCTTTTCTCTTTAAAACCTATGAGCAGGTGGACAAAATTCTGGACGGACCGCTGGGGGCGGAGCTATTGAAAAGCCTGGAAAGTTCCGGCTTCAAAGGACTCTGCTTTTCCGAAAACGGCTTCAGAAATCTCACCAATAGCAAGCGCCCGGTCGCAAGCCCCGAGGATCTTAAGGGTCTTAAAATCCGGGTGATGTCCTCCGCGATCCACAAGGCGATCTGGCAGTCATTGGGCGCAAACCCCACCCCCATGCCCTGGCCGATCTACACCGAACTGGAACAGGGTGTCATTGACGGGCAGGAAAATCCGCTGTGGGTGATGGAAGTATACAAATTCTACGAAATCCAAAAATATATGACCCTCACCCGTCATGTTTATTCCTACCATATCGATGTCGCTTCACTTAAGTGGTGGAATACCCTGAATCCCGGAGCTCAAGAAATGATTCAAAAAGCAATGGTTGAAGCGGCTGTTTTTCAGCGCCAGGACAACAGATCCAAAAATGCAGACCGGCTGAAATTCCTGAAAGACAAAGGCATGCAGGTCGAAGAAAACCCGAATATTGATGCCTTTCGTTCGAAAGTAGCTGACATCCAGAACATGGATTTGTATCAGGACCCAAAGGTCCATGCTTTGCTGGTTAAAGTATTGGCCGCGACGAAGTAAACTTCGGCCGCTTAATTTGAAAATGACGGAGGAAGCGTGCCTGCGCTCGAAAAACTGAGTCTGGCGATAAATCGTTGGATTGAATACTTGCTGTTTGGATTCGGATTTTCCATGACCGTGGTGGTCGCGGTCCAGGTCTTTTGCCGCTATGTTTTGAATCAATCCCTGTTCTGGTCGGAAGAGCTTGCGCGCTACCTCCTGGTATGGCTGTCGTTTCTGGGCGCTTCGGTTGCCTATCGACGCAAAGCACATCCCGGCATCGATGTCCTGTATGCCAGAATGCCCGGAGCATTGCGCAAAGTCTCTGCTGCCACTGTCCATCTATCGTCCCTGCTCCTTTTCGGGGTAATGATTTTTTTCGGCTGTCGGTTTGCATATTTCGTGAGACTGCAAATTTCACCGGCCCTTTATCTGCCCAAATGGATTGTCTTCAGTATTATCCCCATCAGCGGATGCATCCTGATGATACACGGCATCACTTTTTTGTCACAGGAGTGGAATGGAGTTCGCCGTGACGACTGAAATCCTGATCTTATCCCTGCTGGTCCTTTTTGCGATTAATGCACCGATCGCGATTGCCATCGGTGTGGCCTCTTTGATGGGAATCCTGGTTCAGGGTAATTTCCCGTTGATGATGGTCGTCCAGAAGATGTTCGGCGGGATGGACTCTTTTCACCTGATGGCCGTCCCCCTGTTCATGTTCACCGGAGTCATTATGGAGGCCGGCGGAATCAGCCGCAGGATAATCGATTTTGCAAACGCTCTTGTCGGATGGCTGCCTGGAGGACTGGCGGCCGTAACCGTTGTTTCAGCAATGTTTTTTGCGGGAATATCAGGTTCGGCAGCGGCCGACGCTGCTGCGGTGGGCGCGATTCTGATACCGGCCATGAAAAAATCCGGCTATCAATCGGATTTTGCAGCCGCTGTTCAGGCCTCGGGCGGTTCCATCGGTGTCATTATACCGCCTTCGATTCCGATGATTATTTTCGGTTTTTTAACCGGCGCCTCCATCGGCCAGCTGTTTGCGGGCGGGATTCTGCCCGGAATCTTAATCGGGGTTTCGCTGATCGCCGTGGCAACCATTATTTCTCACAAAAAGAGATATGCGGCCACAACGGTTTTTACAGCGAATGAAATCTGGCGCACCTTCAAAAGAGCGCTGCTCGCCCTTGGAGCACCGGCAATCATTCTGGGGGGCATTCTCTCCGGAATCTTTACAGCCACTGAATCGGCGGCTGTGGCGGTGGTCTATGCCTTGACGGTAGGCCTGCTGGTCTACCGCAAAATCGGGATAAAGGATCTCTTTCCACTATTCAGGGACGGCGCCATAACATCGGCCATTGTCATGTTTATCATCGCAACTGCCTCTGTTTTTAGCTGGATCGCAGCAATCGAAGATATCCCCGCCCGCCTGGCCGGCTCCCTGCTGAGCCTGACGAACAATCCGGTCTACCTGCTGTTACTGATTAATTTGATTCTCCTCATTGCCGGCACCTTTGTGGAAACAACGGCCTCACTGATTCTTTTAGTTCCAATGATTGCCGCCATGCTTCCATCTCTGAATGTGGATATCATTCAGCTCGGTGTGATTGTGGTCACCAACCTGGCCATCGGAATGCTCACACCGCCGATGGGAATCTGCCTCATTGTTTCCTGTTCGATTTCAGGGGATAGCCTGGCGGCAATCAGCCGAAGGATTGTTCCCTTTTTAGCGATTCTGCTGATTGATCTGTTGATCATCACATTTTTTCCGCCACTCACGATGTGGCTGGCTAAGATGGTTGCGAAATAAAAGTCCGAACGAATTCCTGTCGCGAAGGAGAAATTGAATGAAAATTGCAGTTGTCGGTGCCGGCGCCATGGGCAGCCTGTTCGGGGCTCTGTTGGCTGAAGGCGGCCATGAGGTATGGCTGTATACCGTTCACCAGGACCACATTAAGGCTGTAAAAAAAAATGGGCTAAATATCGAATTTGAAGGCAAGCTCCGCAATGTCAGGCTGAATGCCGTCAGCGATCCATTTCAAATCGGAGAATCCGAGCTGGTTTTGATTTTTGTGAAATCGACACAAACCCGATCCGCCGCTGAATCGGCCGCCCTTCTGGCAGGCTCGAAGGGGCTGGTGATGACACTTCAAAACGGCATGGGCAACGCCGAAATCATCGCGGAACACATCTCTCCCGACCGTATCCTGGCCGGCACTACGGCTCATGGTGCCACCATGCTTCGAGCCGGATCAATCCGACACGCCGGGATCGGCCCGACGACCATCGGGATGTGGGCCGGCGGCGCAAAAGAATTCCAAAACGCCCGGCAGATTGCTGATCTGTTCACCGGGGTTGAAATCCAATGTGCTGCAGTTGAAGACGTGCGCCCCGCGATCTGGGAAAAACTGCTGATCAATGTCGGTATCAATGCCATCACCGCTTTGACGGGCATCAAAAACGGCCAACTTCTGGATCTGGATTCGACAATGGAACTCAGCCGGGCTGCGGTTGAAGAAGCCGCTTCGCTGGCCCGCTCCCTGGGAATAGAAATACGTGAAGATCCGGCTGCTCATGTTTTTAAAGTGGCCGCAGCCACGGCCGCCAACCGGTCATCCATGGGCCAGGATGTGGATCATCACCGGCTGACCGAGATTAATGTCATCAACGGCTTTGTCGAGCGTGAAGCGCAAAGGATGGGAATAGAGGCACCGGTCAACCGGACGCTGACGGCGCTGATACGGACGATGGAAGCGCATTATAAATAACAGAAGTCAGAGGTCAGAATACAGAAGACAGATGACAAATACTGAAAGATCATGCACCTTATCTGACATCTGTCTTCTGTCATCTGTCCGCTTTCATTTGAAGCCCGAAACCTACAATTAACAGGAAGGAACCTAACGATGAATAATAAAAAAGTAACGATTTTAGACATCCGGCAGGCCAAGGCGGAGGGCCGAAAACTTGCCATGGTCACCGCCTATGATTACCCGTTCGGCCTGTTGGCCGATCAGGCTGAAGTCGACATGGTGCTGGTGGGAGACTCGCTGGGGATGGTCGTCATGGGATTGAATGGCACCGTCCAAGTCACCATGGAAGACATGATTCACCATATCAAGGCGGTTATGCGCGGCTGCAAAGGCCCGCTGGTCGTTGGCGATATGCCCTTTATGAGCTACAACACTTCGATCCGCGAGGCGATCCACAATGCCGGCCGACTAATGAAAGAAGGTGGCTGTGATGCCATCAAACTCGAAGGCGGCGTGGATTTCGCCCCCACCATTGAAGCCATTGTAAAAGCCGGCATACCGGTACAGGGCCACATCGGCCTTACCCCCCAGACCGCCAGTGCTCTCGGGGGATTCAAAATGCAGGGCAAAGATGCGGCGGCAGCCAAACAAATTATCGATGATGCCAGAAGCCTGCAGAAGGCCGGCGTCTTTTCGATAGTTTTGGAAGCAGTTCCGGCACCCCTTGGCAAATTGGTCTCGGAAGCGGTTGATGTCGCAATCATTGGCATCGGCGCCGGCCCGGATGTGGATGGCCAGGTGCTGGTCACCCATGACATGCTCGGACTGTTCGACAAATTTGTGCCCAAGTTCGTCAAGCAGTACACTCAAATTCGAACCATTATCCTTGACGCCATGAAGGCATATAAAAAAGACGTGCAGGAGGCGGCTTTTCCGGGACCGGAGCATTCATTCAAAATGTCCGAAGAGACACTGGCGCAGCTCAAAAAAATGATTGAGTGACCAATTTAGATACACATTCAAGTCGATCCGAATATTTAATTAAACGCAGACGTACGCAGCCCTTTTGCAAAGCCGAAGAGATTGCTTCGCTTCGCTCGCAATGACTTTTGAAAGATTCACCCAGTCAATCGAAACATGTTTTTGACAGTGACTCTAATTGTATGAAAGAGAAGGCACACCGTTGACTTCTTCACGAGTGTTTTTCATGAATTGCCCGCAGGGCATGAAGTTTTAGCCCGGCCAAGTCGGCCGGGCTAAATTAATCTGCGCCGGTCTGCGCACGTCTGCGGTTAAACAAAAAAAATTAAATCTGATAAAGCTTTAGCGGATTATCGGCAAGCTGTTGATTGGCTTCTTTTAGTTTTTCTTCACTCGAGATGACGGCAACTGCCTGCTTTTCGGCTCGCATGTCAAAATATTTTTCTGCAGCCTGCTTGACGTCGTGCCGCGTTAAAGATAACAATCGAGTTTTAAACTGGGTGCGAATTTCATCCGAAAGAGACACAATCTTACGGTAGAATGCCCTCCGGGCGGCCGGGCCGGGTGGATCCGGCTTATCAATTTCGGAACACACCTGCAAGATCGCTTCCTTGACATCTTCACCGAAATACTTGCCGGAACGGGCAAAATCCGCCGCTGCGGCATACGCTTTCAGGGTGGCAACAATGTGGGGATCGCGATATGATCCGAAACCAAACAGTCCATCTTCGGGGCTGTAAATCGCAAACCCACCGTATGCGCCGCCTTTTTCCCGAATTTCACGATGCAGGAACAGCGACCGCAGGATTTTGCTGATAACCGCCAGGGCCGGGGCGTCGTCATGGGTCATGCGAACAGCCTCAAATGTCAGGGCCACGAAAGAAACGGCCGTAGAGGTGCTCCATCCCTCTCGCAGAATTTCACTGGCCAGGCGGAGCCGCGGCGGGCCGAATCCATCGGATTGACCATCTGGCAGCTGTTCGAAAATAGCAGCGGCCGCCTTGCCGGCTGCCGGCAGCGCATTCTCCTCTCCGATGAGGGCCATTTGAAAATTGTTACGGGCAAAAAGTCGGGTTCCAATCGCAGCCAGGTCCCGGGACAATGCCGCCATTTTTTTTCCGGTAAGCCTGTCGGTGATCTGCTTAATTGTTTTCAGCTGATGGATCCCGCTCCAGGCTTCACTCAGGGCTCGAGCCGGCGAGAAATTTCTGGAAGCCGCCAAGATGGCCAGGCGGTGGCCGTTGTGCACAATCGCGGATTGAAGGCCTGCGCGATATTCATTCAGCAGATTTTTTAGGCGCGAATGGTCGCTGAAGTCAAAGTGGGCAATCAGCTCCTGAATGATTTCAAACATCTTCGCCTGGTTGCGCACCAGGCATTTGCCGCTAAAGGAAATAAAGGGCAGACAGCTCCCGTCATCATCATAACGGGTCCGGGCGTTCGTTGCCAGGCCGATTCCGCCGGTATACGCATCGATCCGCCGGGCCATCTCGCTATAATCATGCAACGCCGTACCGGCACGGGTCAGGGCATAGCAAAAAAAAGGTGCCAAGGGAATCAGTTTTGCCGGCAGAACACCGGCGCCGGCTGAAGCCGCAAAATAAAAAATTCCGGAAGTCGCCTGACTGTAGAATGTGGTGCATGACTTGAGATCATATTTGGTCTCTTTAACGGCCGGCACCGATGGCGGAATATCTTCTCTTTGCAGGGTGGGCAGGCAGGATACGTCATCTTTGGTTTCTTGCCGAAGCCGAAGATCGCTGGCATCCTGCTGAATTTTTTTGAGCCTCGATCGGGACAGGCTTTTTTTGATCTTCTCCAGCTCTGCCTGCACGCGAACCGTCTCATTGCGCTCCATCTGCCCATCGGGAACCAGCGTTAGCCGCGCCCGATGGGAATTGGTCAGCAGCCATTTTTCGATTAGATTCTCAAAAAAAGGTTTCCGTTTCATCAGACCGCGCAATTTTTTGAGATCATCATCAAATTTTAAAATCTTTACAGGGTCTCCGCCGTGCAACCAGGGACCGGCAAAAGCCAGCAGCAGTTTGATGCCGTAAGGATACGGGGTGTTCGTTATCTCTTTGCGATGAAATTCAATCTGGTGAATAGCGGAATCAATCAACTGTTTGTCGATGCCTTTGGCGACAAGATCGGTCAGCGTTTTGAATATAAGGGTTTCAATTTTTTGGGCGGCATCTTCTGCAACATCCTTTAATCCGCAGACAAATAATGTATCCCGATTGTCGGCATCAAAACCACTACCGTCACACAGCGTAGATCCAAGTCCGGAGTCGATGAGGGCTTTGCGCAGCGGCGATGCAGAATTTCCCAGCAGAATCTGTTCGAGCAGCGAAAGTGCCAGGATATCAAAGGTGTCCTTAATATCCGCGGTGAGCCAGGCGATGCAAACCTGGCATTTTTTGGATGGATCCTCGTTGGCCTGGAGCGGATAGGGAAATACGTTCACCCGAGGTTTTCGCCAGCGCGGCTGCGATGAGACATCTGTATCGGGATCGGAGCGTTTAAATTTACCTAAAACCGTGTCTTCGATAACTGCCAGGCTTTTCGCCAGGGGCAAGTTTCCGTAAGTATAGAAAAAGGCGTTGCTGGGATGATAATGGCGCCGGTGGAATTCTTTTAACTGCCTGTAAGTCAGTGACGGGATTTGGGCCGGGTCGCCACCGGAATTGTAGTGATAGGTCGTAGAAGGATACATTTCTTTTCGAATCGAGCGCACCATGACCTGATCCGCTGAAGACATCGCCCCTTTCATTTCGTTGTAGACAACCCCTTTATAGGTCAGGCGAAACCGGTCTGGATTAGCGGCATCGAGATCGCCTTCGATGTCCAGACGATGGCCCTCTTGCTTGAAACTCAGTTCATCCAGTTTGGGAAAGAAAGTGGCATCCAGATACACATCCATGAGATTGAAATAATCTTTCGGGTTCTGAGTCGAGAAGGGATACATGGTCCAGTCTGAAGCCGTAAAGGCGTTCATGAAAGTGCTCAAACTTCTTTTGAGCATGGAAAAGAAAGGATCACGAACCGGATATCGCCTGGAGCCGCAAAGCACGGTGTGCTCAAGGATATGGGCAACGCCGGTGGAATCTACCGGAACAGTTTTAAAGGCAACACTGAATGTGTTTTCAGCATCCTGGTTGCTGACATGAATATGGCGCGCCCCGGTCTTTAAGTGCTCGAGTTCATAAAAAAAGGAACGTATTGCTTCAAGGGGTACGACTCGCCTAACCGAAAGATTGCCAATGCGGTCACCCTGGTGAAGGTCCAGATGATTGGGATCCACAAATTTACTCATAATCTCTATGCTTTCATTAATACAAGTTGTCTTGATCCGGTGGCAAGATTTTTAACCTATAAAAAGTGCTTACAACAACAAATGAGCTAAAATTTAAAATGATCTAAAATGCCTAAAATTACGATTGCACTCGTGCTGTACCAGCGCCTGCACAGCGCGTAAGTCAGATGGGCGCAACATCTTCTATTATAAAAACGATAGAATTCCTCAAATTCAGGCATTTTAGATCATTTTAGGCATTTTAGGCACTTCTAATTTTAGAGCGTCTCTGGAGCTTATTTTCTCCGTCGTCCGAGATGAGCTGCTAAGTTTGAAAAAGCTGACAGCTTCAAGACGCCACATAGAGGCCGCGACTCTTGCGCTTGATTTTGCCGATCTTATTTAATCTAAAAATGATGTTGCGGATTTTTTTATCGCCAAATCCGGTTTTGGTCTGAATCTCGGCAAAGCCCAGACCCTGGCGGGACCGTTTGATAACATCCAAAACCATATCCACCGCGGTAACGGCGTTTTTGCGCGCCCCTGCCGGTCCGTTCAGCGGATATCCGCCGCCGGCCATGTTCGCTTTAATCAAATTTTCAAGCCGATCCAATTTTGCCATTAATCGATCAACATCTTTTTTAGTCGGAATGTTGTAATTCTGCATAAAAAATTTTACCATGGCATCGAAACTGACGGCTTTTCCTTTTCTTCTGGTCATGGGGTCCTCCTTGATTGAAGGGGGGCTGAATGCCCTGATCGGCACAACAACGCTTAAGTCAATGAAATTTGGTGTAAAAACTAATTATAAAACTCAAAAAAGTCAAGATTCTGCCAGATCACAAGATATTTAACCACGAAGCACACGAAGAATAAATATTGAAGAAAAATTTTTTAACTTCTTTGTGATCTTCGTGCCTTTGCGGTTAAAATGGTTTTTCCGAAGAGAAACCACAAAACGAAGCATTAAAAGACAAGATATGACCTCGCCTAAGGTACTGTTGAATGCATGGAATCTAAGGCCCCAAAAAAGGCTGGGACAGCATTTTCTGGTCAACCCCTCTACGGCCGAAATGATTGCGCGGCGTGCCCGGATTACACCAAAGGACATCGTCATTGAAATCGGGGCCGGGTTGGGGGCGCTGACGATTCCGGTGGCCAAGATCGCCGGACATGTTTATGCGGTTGAAGCCGATTCACACTTAACACCGCTGCTGCGCACCGAATTGATGGTTCACAAGCTGACCAATGTTGAAATCATCGAAAAGAATATCCTGCGTGTCGATATCCAGTCGCTGGCAAAAACATTGGATCGCCGGTTAATTGTAATGGGAAATCTGCCCTATAACATTTCTTCACAGGTCCTGATCCAACTCATCGAAGTCCGACAACATATAAGTCGTGCGATTTTAATGTTTCAAAAGGAGTTGGCCCGGCGAATTAAAGCCAGCCCCGGCAATAAGGATTACGGAAGACTGACTGTTATGCTGTCATATTGCGCCGAAATAAAATCCATTGCAACCATCTCAGCCTCACTTTTTTATCCGGCGCCCAAAATCGACTCCGAGGTGGTTGAGGTCAATTTTAATATTTTGCGCCCCTATCCGTCGCATAATGAAGCCATGCTTTTTCAGGTGATCAAGGCGGCATTTGGCAACCGCCGTAAAACGCTTAAAAATGCACTGTCGGCCAGCGGCCTTCAGATCGATTCCCGGACTGCGCTTCAGGCATTGACAGCTGCGGGCATCGACCCCGGGCGCCGCGCCGAAACGCTCGCCGTTTCGGAATTTGTGGCGCTTCAAATTTGTTTGGCCCGGGCACTGAATGGCTCTTGACCCCCTGTTGCAGGAATATTATGTTTTACAAGAGTCTTTTTTAAGAGAATCACCACAAAGGATGGCTTTAGAATAATTTTTTTGGCTTCTTTGTGATCTTTGTGCCTTGGTGGTGAAAAGTTTTTTATCGTAAACAGTAAGAACAAATCTGGAGGAAACCATCCGTAAAAAGGAGGATTCAATGGCAGTTAAAATAATGATCCGGAGAAACGTGCCTGAAAACAAGGCAAGGGAGATGATCCCGTTGTTTCGGAAAATGCGGAGGCTAGCAAACGATCAGCCCGGCTACATTACTGGAGAAACGATGCGAAATCTTGAAAAGCCGGATGAATTCCTGGTGATCAGCACCTGGGAAACATCGGATGACTGGAAACGCTGGGTGCAAAGCAATGAGCGCCAGCAGATTCAAAACCAGATCGATGCGCTGCTGGGCGGTAAAACAGAATACGAGATTTTTCACTACGGGTTCGCTGAGTAACAAATTAGAAGTGGTTTCAAAACCTCGGATCAGGCTCAAGGGCCCTGCCCGCCAGCGCGACTTCGCCTCTGATCTTTTTAAATTTAGGTGCTCAGCAAGGCCGGACAATCCGCCACGAATATTGGCGGACCATTGGCGCCTTTTGAGCCCCTTAAATCATCTTTGAAATAGATGCGAAATCCCGCTTTATTAAGCGGGGAGATGGGGTTTTGAAGTCACTTCTACAGATTTTCTGCGATAGTTACCGTTCGATCCCCCAGTATGTTCACATAGCTTCCCATTTCATTATCATACCAACCATAAATAACCGCCTGGGTGACCGGAACCCGGATAATGGATTGATGGGGATTGGCTAAAGCTTCTTTTTCCAATCCGGGTACTTTTCTCAAATCAATCGTGGCCTCTGCCGTTCGGGTGTGGGTTTCATGGCCTTCAATCGTGGCGGCAACCCGTGGAATGCCGATAATATCGCAGGAGACATTCTGTTTGTATGTAAAGTGCAGGTACCCATGGGTGTTTTCGGCAGCCGCCCGCTCAAATATATCATTAATCGTATCCCGGGTGATAAATGGCCCGCTCGGTTCTTCCTGCAGATTAATAACCAGGATGATTAGCGATCCGGTCTGAACCGGTATTCGGACGGATTCAGCAATGAAGGCAATTTCTTCCATTTCCGGGATAACCAATCTCAAGGCATTGGCAGCACCCGTGGTGGTAAGTATGATGTTGTTCATAATGCTTCTATTTTTTCGAAGATCCGTCTTTCCGGTTTTTGGCAGCCGATCCAGCACCTCCTGAGACCCGGTGGCAGCATGAACGGTGGCCATGGATGCCGACATGATCTTTTTGGGGCCGAATACGTTTATCAGGGGCTTGACCATATGCGCAAGACAGGTTGTCGTGCAGGAAGCATTTGAAACAACTTTATGCCGCCGTGGATCATAGTCGGTTTCATTGATCCCCATCACGGTAGTCACGGCATCTTCGGGCGTCGCCGCACCCTTGTCCTTAAATTTAAAAGGCGCCGAAATAATTACTTTTTCGGCACCGGAGGCTAAATGGCCTCTGAGGGCACCCCCGGGACTATTCGGTTCGAGGGTCGGATCCAGAAATTGACCGGTGGTATCAACGACCAGCCGAACGCCGTGATCCCGCCAGCCGATCTCGGCCGGATTTCGCTGGGTTCGCAAAAACCGCACCTTAACGCCATCAATGACCATCGATCCCCTTTTCTCATCCAGCTCCCGGATCACCGGCTCGGCTCGATGGCCATGGAGATAACCGTGCAACCAGCCGTAAGTCGAATCCCGTTCGACATAATGGGCAATGTCTTCAAGGCCAGTCCCCGGCTGTCGTCCGATATTGACAATAATTTCATCAAAGTATTTGCGACCGACATGGTGCCAGAGTGTCAGTTTGCCAATGCGGCCAAAGCCGTTTACACCCAAACTCATAGAGCCTGAATGCGACCTGTCGCTGCCCATGTTTAATTTACTCCTTTCCCGGTTTTCTTTACTTTAATCAAGCCCTGATAGACCGAACCCTCGTAGCCGTTAATGCTGATATGCTCACCGGACTTTATTTTTATCCGGTTAAATTCGCAATATTTTTCTGTTTCATTGCAATCCAGACTGGTACAGCTCACCACACAGGTTTTTCCCAGCCGGTGGGCAATAACCGCGGCATGGGAGGTCAGGCCACCGCGAGCGGTCAACAACCCATCGGCAGCGTGTATCTCTTGGATATCATCCGGGACCGTGTCATTGCGTGCGAGAATCAAATTGGCAGCGGGGTCCATAACCCGCCATTCTTCAATCTCTTCGAGGGTAAACACCAGGCGGCCGCTCATGGCGCCGCCGCTGACACCGACACCGTGCCCCAGATACAAGGTCTGGGGATCGCCCTCAAAATCGAAGGTCAGCACCGGTTTGCGCTCGCGGATGGCCATATCCCGGGTTTGGAGCAAATACAAATCGTCGCTTGTTGGCCCTTCGAAGGTGAACTCGATTTCCTGAGGGCTCCACCCTCTTGCATCAATCAGGTCATGGGACCAGACTCTTAAGGCCTGATAAATTTCCGGGAAATGGGTCTCCATGGTGACATCGGTTTCCCGCATTTCAATTTCCTGTTGGAAAATCGAAATCGGCATCGTTTTGACCAATCCGGCGACAACATCTTCTCCCTGGTTGCCGACGGTAAAATCTCCCCAGAGTTTTAGGGTGTCGCCGGACCACCGGGGATTGTGGGTAAAAACCACTCCGGTGCCTGACTGCTGTGATATGTTGCCGTAAACCATTGCCTGAACCGTAACGGCGGTACCCCAGTCCTCAGAGATTCCGATAATCCGTCGATAGGCCATTGCCCGGGGTGACTCCCAGGAAGCCAGAACCCCTTTGATGGCCAAATGGAGCTGTTCGTGCGGATCTTCGACCACCTCGATACCCGCATCCCGAATCAGATCTTTATAACTCAGTGCCACCTCACGCATCTGTGCACCGGTAAATTCTCTTTTCAACGGAATACCCAGCCGCTGTTTGGATTCGTTGATAATCGCATCGAAATCATCGCGTTTCAAACCAAATGCCATCCCGTAACACTGTAGGAACCGTCGGTAATTGTCCCAGGCGAACCAGGCATTCCCCGTCTTTTCGGCGATACCCTCTGTAATTTCTTCATTGTTGCCGACATCCAGCAGGGTATCCATCATCCCGGGCTGGGATATGGCTGAACCGCTGCGCACCGAAAGCAGCAACGGATTTTTCATGTTGCCAAAAATCTTAGCGGTGGCTTTTTCGAGCTCCGAAATATTCTGCAAGATTTTTTCTCTAAAATTCTGTTCGGCCGGCGCATAACTTTCGATGATTTCCCGGCAGCGAAACACTTCGGTGGTAATGATAAAGCCCGGAGGTACCGGATATCCGAAACTTTTCAGACGGACCATGTTGAGTCCCTTGTTGCCCAGGTAAATGATTCCGGTCAGACGCGCCAAAGATGAATCAATCGGCGTAATGGCATTCTGGGGGTCATAAAGCAGCAGTCGCTGGAGCTTATCTTTGGGTAATTTATAGGACTGTTGAAAAAGGGTGCTCAAAATTCGGCTTAAGAACAGATCAAGCTGTTGCAGTCCCAGACTCAGCGCAATGCGGTCCCGGAAAAAGATCTCGGATACGCGATGCTGCTGCTTTTCACCGTAATGAGCAAGGGTCTCTTCACTGGGCAAAAATTTTGGCAGAAGTGCATCAAGCGGCGTTTGGGGTAAAATCCGGGTAAGGTTTTGCCCGTGAACGTTATTAAAATAATCATTGACAATGTTCTTAACGGCCTGGGCAAATCCTTTAAAAATATCCAGATATTGGGTCAACGTGAAGCCTTTGACTTCCAGTGAATGGGCAAGAAATTCGAGCTGGCGTTCGAATTCCTTCGACGAAATTCCGTCCAGCTTCAAAGCCCTGTCAAAAAGCCTCAACAAACTGTAAATCTGGTGAAAAGTGGCTTTGGTGATCAGGCTGAGTTCGATCGTCTCAACGAGCTCCTCAAAAAGAACATTGACCTGGGATTCGATTCGAAAGGATAGTCCCAGGCAGTCAAACTTCATTTCATGGTAACTGCCGTACATGGAAGGGATATCAATGGTAATATGGCGTTTCTTATAAATGTCCTGCCGGATTTCAAAGGATTCATCAGACAGAATGACCGCTTTTAATTTCTCCATATACTCAAGCAACAAATACAGTCTTTTATGCATATCCGGCTCAACAAAGGCCTGCTCCAGCCGGTTTAAATCCGGCAGGGCCCCGGTTCTGAGCTGGGCAAGGTAAGCATCCAGTTCAATTAGATCGAAGTTATATTTCTGGTTCAGCATCTTATAAAAGACAACCGCCAGTTCCACGCGCTGAAGGTCTAATTCAGACACGGCTTTAATTGCTGCCAGCCATTTTTTGACCTTTTTTTCGCCAACCGCCAGCAGATCATTGGGATCACGAATGCCCTTTTCCTTTAGCTGATTCATTATTTCAAAAACACCGTCGATATGAGGCCCGCGGGTATCGATCTGCGCATAGATGGCCGGTGGCACGTGTGCTATAAGGCGGTTCTTATCTTTTGTTTGCCAGAAATAAAGGACCGCCTCCATCAGGTCGATAATGCGGTTGCTGCTTTCCACATGACTTTGCTTTCTCAAGTAGTGGATGAGAATATCGCGCCGCTGGCTAATCTCATCGATGCGCGTCGATATATCTCTCAGTTTGCCTTCGGCACCAATATCATTAAAATACACCGGAAACAGTCGCGCAAGCTGTTTGGCAAGGTTAAATACGGGACTGATACCACTGTTTAGAAATTGGGTAATGTCACGGGGGAAAAGATCAATGTCTTTAATAAAAACACCGTAAAGGGACAGGTGAATGATCAGAGCGGAGAGCAGTCGGGTGGACCGTTTTGGATCTACCTCGATCAGCTCCAGCCAGGTCCGTATATTTAAGATGTGGGTCTTGTTTACTTTTATCTGCCAGTTATTGTCCACACCCTGGATGTCGGGCGCGGCAAAGCCCAGGTCAATGACTGAATCAATGAAATAATTAATTAGGTCGATATCGTCGGTTTTATAAACACCCTTTCCCATATTCAGGACACAGTTGAGTGCTGTGGCCGGGTACATGCCGGCGCGTACTTTTAAAATGGAAAATGTTTTCTGGATCAGTTTTTGGATGTCACGGTAATTTTCGTTTTCAATAATCCAGCCCAGCGTCTGGTTAATTTCCCTCAGGGTTTCCTCGTGAATCAGGGACAGGCCAGCAACATTCATGATGTGAAACAAGAAAATGAGCTTGAGATGACGTCCGCGCCCATTTTTGCCCCCGCCTTTTAACAGATCGTCAGGGATCCGGCGGTATATTTCTACAATCTGATTATATCCGGGAAGCTTCAGAAGTGAAGTCAGCACTTTGTCAGTTTTCGGCGTTTTTGCGTTTGCGATCCGATCCAGCTGCTGCTTCCAGTTTTCCAGCTGCGAATGGGAAATGTTTTTAAAAAACTCTTCGTAAGCGTTTTGCGGCTCAAATTCAGAAACTTCCTCTTCAAACCATGCCTGGGGGTCGCTCTCGCTCAGCCAATAGTTATAGGTAAAATGATAGTATCTGGTTAACAGCCCGTTGATGGCATGAAACACGCCATCGGATTCAAGCGCACGGACTAGAAAGATTTCCGCCAGCCGCTTGATCTGATAATAGCTGCGGGTAAAGAGGGCAAAAAGATCGTCGGGCAAACTGGCAATTCGTAAAAAGGCGCTGTTGATATAGGGCATAAATGCCGCCCAATGCGAATCGGATTCTTTTACGACTTTGTGCATAAACAGCTGCAGGTTATCAATGGCATCGATCTTCACATCCATTTCGACATCCGACTCCACCGCATCAAAGAATATATCGCTGAATAGGTTTGCGGCCAACGGACCCTTGGGATGGTTTTTAATCAGATGAAAATATTCGAGGGAATATTTACGGGTTTCGGTTACGATAAAGCGCCAGTTTTTATAAGGATGGGAAAGCTCTTTCAGTAAGGTGTTCAACCCTTCCATCAGGCCGTAATATTTAGACATCACTTCCTGAAGGGTTGTATATTTTTCATCGATGGCGACATCAACGTGATAGTCGGCCAGATTAATTTCCAGGGCTTTGGATTTAACTTTCACGCGCGTTTTCCTTCAATGATACACAAAATTAAGTTAAGTCTTTGAGGGTCAGGTGTCACCCCTCTGGTTCAAAGGTTTCGCCTTTGGCGCCGGCTTCTGCCTTCTGCCAGCCTGCGGCAAGCTCAACCGGGCCGGAGCCAGCACCAGCAGCCGGCAACCAGAAGCCTGACGACCTCTGAGCTTTGATAAGCGTATCAGAGATCAGATGCTATTTCAAGGAAACGCAAGGGGTTCAGGCAACGGGCAAGGCCCATGGGACATAGCGCATGGGGTCGGCTAAACGAAAGGTAAGCGGCAAAGCGCAGCGCGCAAAGGATCGACCGACGAGCAATCAGTGACCCGAATCTGCCTGTGAGAATAAAAAAGCCCCGCCCAAACCGGGAGAGGCCTTTTTACATCTTCAGCAAGCACAAGTTCAAATCTTAATAACGGATAACAAATAACGATTAACGCTGAAACGAGCGAAAATCGCTCAATCCAGGGAGCTAGAGCTCAAGCCATGAATCCGAATACAGCGTCTTGCCGAGGATGACGTTAACGGTCTTGGCGTAATTCTGCATCTCCTCAGAAAGTGAACCCATATCGGGTTCGTTGCCGTCGAGCATGCCGTAAATCAGATCAACGATATCCTGTCGTTTGCCCTTGGCAATGTCGATCAGGGTGTCATCCAGCGGATCGGCTATAACGGAATACATCCCATTTTTTTCAAGCATGACCATGTAAGTTTGATTCAAAATGGGTCGCAGATGGTCCGGCGGTCCGTTTGAGATATTTGACAGGCCGCAGGTGCTTTTGGCCCCCGGTGTGATTTCAGGCAGCATTTCTTGAAACGCCATCAGGCTCATCAATTGCGGCTGCTGAATGTTGACCGGAGTAACGATGCCGTCAACCCAGATCTTTTCGTTGGGGATACCAGCCTCATTGGCAAAATAAGCCAGCTCAACGCACAGTGCCGCCCGTTCATTTTCATCGCGCGGCAGTCCTTCCGGTCCCCACATTAAGGCAATAAAGTCGGCATTGTGCTCTGCAGCCATCGGAACCATGCGTTCGTAACGTTCGGGACGGACCATAATGGAATTAATCAGCGGCGGCTGGGAGGTCTCCTTGTAAACTTTGAGAGCGGCTTCGATGGCATCGATATTGGATGTATCCAATGCCAGCGGCACATCCGGCACAACTTCCTGAACTGTCTGCACCACCCATGGCATGAGTTCATGGCCGTCTTTTTTGGCCGGACCGAGGTTGATGTCAATGTAATCCATCCCCTTTTCCTTCTGGAAAAGGGCCTCCTCCTGGATCGGCTTAGGATCCCGTTCCTTAAAAGCGGTGCCGATCTTTTTAGATATGACGTTTAAGCTTTCTCCAATTAAGTACATACACCCTCCCTCCAACAAGTTAGGGGTTTCGTCCCAAGTGATTCTATTTGGCCTTGAGGAATCCGGGGATATGGGCCGCCTCTCTGGGACCCACCGTAACGGTCCAGCCCGGCAATTCTTCTTCGACGTCGCCGGCAATGGCCGCGGCATAGCCCGGAATAATGAGTTCCAGATTTTTGACCTTGTCAGCGATCCCGGATTTCTTCACGAACAGGCCGACGTCATCGCCGGCAAATTTGCCGGCCGCCCAGGCCGTCATTACCGAAAGCCCCTCGGAATCCTTGATCAGCAGATAAGACGGAACCCGGCTGCCTTCAATTTCACCGGAAACAATAAAATAGGTCAGCGCAAAATTGGTGGTAACCATAACCGGTGAGTTTTCATTCGGATTATTAATCTCATAAATGCCCTCGGTTACCGTCATCGGCCGCTGGGGATCGGTAAAAATGTTTAGGCGTTCCAGCAAAAGTGGAAACAGGCTTTCGCCGGTAAAATCTGACAAGACGACAATGCCGCCATACTTGGCGATAAATGTTCCTGCAACCAGGGTCTCCATGTCCACATTGGAGGCCATTTCGCAAGGAAAGGTGATGGTCGGATAGCCGACCGACCGGTTCAGGTCTTTTAAGGCCGCCCGCCGGATCGCCACCTGATCCTGATGGGCCTGTTTAATTTCCCTTGAACCCGGATCCAGAACAATATCCTTGACACCCATCTCGCTAAGTTTTTCTGTCAGCGGAACCAGACCCTCGACCGAATCGGCCCGTACCGCCAGCGGCAGATCTTTTTCCTTGGCCAGCGCGCCCAGCTCAGCCAGATTGTTGTCGGTGGCGGCATACATCAGCGGTCGTTTGAAACCGCAAACATCGACGGCCGCCTTCATTACGCCCGGATCTTCGGTCATCAGCACCAGGTTGAACTCAGAGGTTTCGGCAATTTTCCTGGCTGCCTTGGCAAAGGCTTCCTTGTCGCCGTTGACATCTTTTAGGGCCACCAGCTCGGGCCGAAGATTCAACCCCACCCGTTCGTACTGAAATGCATTCCAGGCCTTGAGTTTGGTTTCAAGATCCGATTCGGCCGTGTCGGATCCGATTACCGCTGCCAGCAAAGTGGGATTATAAAAGGTTTTTTCATGCCGATACTGAACAGTTTCCCCGCCTGCGGCAGCGGCGCGAACACCTTTGCCGATAGCGACCGGGCGGATCGGCGGAGCCGACGCTTCGGCCAGTTGCGCCCGGGCCTCATCAGAGACATACGGGCAGCTGTCCAGTTCTGCCTTACCAGAAGCCAGATTCATAGCGAATGCTAAACAGGTCGGCACACCACATTCCTTGCAGTTGGTTTTCGGCAGTAGTTTGAAAATCTGAATACCGGTTAATGCCATCTCTATCTCCTTATCTAAGAGTCGCGAGTTGCGTGTTTCACGTTCCGGGTTGGAGTTGCGGATTGCGCATTCATTTTTTTAAACACACACCCGCAACCCGTGCACCCGCAACTGTTCGTTTATCCTCCGATCAACGGATCCATTTCAAGCGCCGGATGTTTTTTCTCCTGCAGAAAGGGCAAAATCTCCTCTTCGGTGACACCGACGGTCTCATCGGCAATGCGGTCAACCAGATCCGGCATTCCGACTTCCTCGCCCCGTTTGATCAGCCGCTCGCGGATTTCATCCTTAAGTATTTTGGGCATCCAGACCAGTCGCTTGATGCCGCCATCCCCGAGGATGAACTTACGCTGGGTGATGTTGAATTTGGAATGGCCCACAAAACCCGGAGATGATGCCCCGCCGCCCATGACACCCGCCAGGGTGGTAAACTTCATTCCGCAGGGAGTTTCCCCGGTGTAATCGCGGCCCACAGTCATGATGCCGTTGCATTGCGGCAGCATGGCGGCAATACATTCACAGCAACCGCAGGTGGTCATGGGATCGTAGACCATGGAATAAAAGTTGTAGTGATCCACGGCCCCGCGGGAGGCCTTTTTCACAAATTCATTGACCCCCTTCCACTGGCCCAGAACCGGATCCAGGCATTCACCCTTTTCGATCGGCTGGTTGGGTCCGGTGGGATTGATTTCAAAGGATGCCTTGCAGTCCATCCAGTTATAGGCCCCGCACAGTCCGGTCCGCTCAGGGCTGACCGTACAGACATGGTTGGGTGCGAAAGACTGGCACAGGGTGCAGGAATAATAGGTTTCCACATCCTCATCGGTCATCTTTTCGACACGCTCATCGCGCATCTTGTATTCGCCCCGGGCGCGCTTGGTCAGTTCATCCACATCCTTTTTCTCGGTGTAAAGGGTGACCTGGACCTTGTCGACGATTTTCTGAAAATCCTGGTGGAATTTGGCATGCAGCACCGTCCCGATATCCTTCAGGGTAAAGCCTTTATCAATGGCCGCTTTGCTAACCCGGATCCAGGAAATATCGCGCTGACCGATGTGCATGATCCCCTGAATGTAATTGATCAGGTGATGGATCTGACGCTCGATGATCGGTTCAAAATCCGTCTGGAATTCTCGCCCGGCAATCTGGACATAAATCCCCAGCGGCATGGTTTCGCCCTCTTTAATGCCGGTAATGTCCGGTCCGACGACATCGACCTTGCCGTCATCGATTTCATTCATCTCGGCCATTTTGACCAGCTCGGTGCACTGGGTCTTGCCGCCGCCCATCTGGGCATACAGATCAGCACCGCGCACGCGCTCGCCCTCATAGGCCGGCCCGAAGGAACAGGGGATATCGATGGTGGACACCGTCACTTTCAATCCGCGGACTTCAACGGATTTTTGCACCATTTCCTCGTGGGACACATTGGCAACAACGTGCTCGTAGGTGCAGATACCGGTCGGCAGGATCTCGGGGATATCGGTGTCGGCCAGGGTCGGAAAACCCCAGTTGACGCAGCCGGCGGCAGCGCCGGCCCAATCGGTTCCGACCTCGCCCAGGGCATTGACGAATGCAAAGATGCGGTCCTTGTTGTAATGCAGCATCTTTTTGTAATCGCCCGGCTGAACATTGCCGAAGGCCATCGCCGCGCGGTTGGCAAACCCCAGGGCGAAAATCGCCGAAGAAATATAGGGGCCGAAGGGCACGATGCGGGTATTCCAGCCGATCTGAACGCCGGCTTCGAGAAGCTGCTGGGCCACGGAGGTGTCGTTGTGGCCGGCAGCCAGAAAGATATACAGGCTGCGCTTCTGATACTCTTCGACAATCATCTTGGCAATCTCAGGATCCGGCGCAGCCCCCACGATCGCGGCAAACCCCGGAGCGGTTCCGTCCACAAACTCGACACCGCGCTTACGAAAAACGGTATCATCGGCGGCCCCGAGCCAGATTTTCCCGGCTTCTTCGTCGATATCCTCGGAATGCAGATAAAAATCCGGTTCGTTCAAGTAGCGCAGCGCCTCTCTGATCTCAAACGCAAACAGGGTTGCCATGCCGGCATCCAGCAGCGGCCCCAGATAAGGCAGATGATTCATGCCTTTAATATGAGGCGGCAGAAGTTTGCGGGCCACATCCAGCGGCTTTTTAATGTCTTCCAGCGTTTCAACTTTAATTCCCAACAACGAATAAATCACGGGCAGATAGTAGGCGGTGTTGGGAAATCCGACCTTGGTATCTGCGTTGAAGGTATTCAGCGCTTTTTTATATTCGCCTTCAACCTGCGACACAACGTTGTAGCCACCTTGAATAGCGGCAAATGCAACTAACCTAGACATACAGATTCCTCCTTCTCTAGGATTTATTATTTTAAATTGAGGAATTAAGGAATTAACTCCACGTAATTTCTGAATCCCTTAATTCCTGAATTATACCTACGCTTCAAGCTTCTGACGATCGGCCATATCCATCAGGACGCGCTCACGCGCTTTGTCGATGCCGAGCGCTTTGCGTTTTTTATCGATATGGGCAATCATTTTACTGGCCATTTCCAACGGATCGGCTGCAAGATCCCACTTGCCGCCGTATATCTTTTCCAGCTCTTCAAACAGATACCGCTGAAAAACCGGCGCACCGCTGGTCGGCAGATTGACACCGAAAAGGGTGTACACCCCGGAGGCCACAAAATACTGACCGATGCTGATGGCCTTTTCGCTCATCCATTCCGGAGCAGCACCGGCTGCCGGCAGATCCTGAATGTCATTGCCCAGACCGCCGGCCTTGACCACCTCGGTGGCCGCCAGCAAAATCCGGCTGTTATCGACACAGGAACCCAGGTGCAGCACCGGCGGGATGCCCACGGTCTCGCAGACTTCGGCCAGACCCGGCCCGCAATAAACATGCGCAGCTCCGGGTGTCAGCAAACCTTCCATCGCGCAGGCGATTCCGTTGCAGCCGGTGGTCAGAACGATGACGTCATTTTTGATCAATTCCTTGACCAGCGTCAGATGGGCTTCGTTGTGCCGGCTGCGTGCATTGTTGCAGCCCACCACACCGGCAACGCCCCGGATACGGCCGTTGATAATGTTGTCATTGAGGGTGTAGTAGGAACCGCGGAAGGTTCCCCCCAGATGGTATTGAATCGATTCAACGCCGAAACCCGCAATCTGCGCGGCCTTCTGGCCGGGGATCATCACATCGGCGCCGCGCTTTTCGAAATTATCGACCGCCATTTTAACGATTTTTTTGGCATCTTCCATGGCATGGTGCTCGTCGAATTCGATGTGCAGCACGTTGTCCTGTTCCATTCGCGCAATCGGATGCGTGGTGATCAGCTTGGTATGAAAGCATTTGGCCACATTGGCCAGGTTCTGAAAAACACACTGAACATCAACCACCATGGCATCGCAGGCACCGGTAACAATCGCCAGCTCCTGTTGCAAGAAGGTACCGGCCGGCGGCACGCCGTGGCGCTGCAGGATCTCGTTTCCGGTACAGCAAATACCGCCCAGCTGAATGCCTTTGGCCCCTTTGGTCTTGGCATAATCCACCATTTCCTTTGACTGGGCTGCAGCCACAATCATCTCGGATAAAACGGGTTCATGCCCGTGAATAATGATGTTAACGTGGTCTTCTTTCATGATGCCCAGATTCGCTTCAGTCTGCAGTGGATACGGCGTACCAAACATGACATCCTGCAGGTCGGTGGCCATCATAGAACCGCCCCAGCCGTCGGCCAGTGCGGCGCGTGTACACTGTTTGACGATGTTTTTGTAATCCTGGTCCACGCCCATGTGGGTGCGATGCATGATTTCCACAACCTCCCTGTCAATGTTGCGTGGCAGCACGCCCAGCTTCTTCCAGCGCTCATACAGGGGCTGGGGGGCGCGTTTGAGATAATCCAGTTCGCCTTCAGGTTTGCCCCATTCGGCCATGGCCTTTTGGGCGACCTCGAGCGCAATTTCATCCATATTGCGGTCGACTTCTTCACCGTCGACTTCGACTTTAATGTCCACCCCGAAATGGGGTGCAATTGCCAGCAGTTTGTTGGGATCTTTAATTTTGTAATCGCCGGTTTCTTTGCTGGCAACCGATAAAAATACTTCTGCGACGTTACGTCCATGATCCGAGTGGGCGGCACAACCGGCGGCCACCATGCGCGCAAAATTGCGGGCAGCGATGGTGTTGGCAGTGGCGCCGCATAAGCCCTTGCGATCATCTTCACCTTCGATTCCGGATTTGGGAAGCGGCAGACGGCACGGGCCCATGGCACAGTTTTTACAGCAGGTGCCCTGGATGCCGATGTTGCAGGGTTTCATTGTTACGGCACGATCAAAAACGGTCTCAATCCCCAATTCCTGTGCGCGCCGGATCATCTGCTGACTGGCGGGGTCAATCGACGCGGCCGCAGGATCAGCAACTTTTTTGGCTTTTTCTGGTTTCGTTGGTTGTGTATCGGTTGTTTCTGGCATGTGTGGTTCCTCCCCACTGTTTTTATTTAATTCGTCCGCCCATGGTTGATAGATGAAGCTGCCATCGACGGTCGATTTGTTTTAGCGTTTGTGAATCCAGTCCAAATTATCGATCATCTTTTCCACCATTGTTTTTTGAACCGCCGCCGGCGTCTTTTCGGCTACTTTCTTTTCAGCAGCAGCGCGTTTGGCAACGATTTCGGCGCGTTCTTTGGCACGCTTCTGCCTGATTGCATCGAGTTCGGATTCGATCTTGGCTTTTTCGGCAGCAGCTTTTTGCGCCTCGGCTTCGGCTTTGGCCTTCGCTTCGGCTTCAGCTTTGGCTTTGGCCTCGGCTTCAGCTTTGGCTTTAACCTCTTCGGCCGCTTTAGCATCCCGTTTGGCTTTGGCTTCGGCCTCAGCTTTGGCCTTGGCTTCAGCCTCGGCTTTGGCAGCTGCGTCTACTTCAGGCGCCGCTTTAGCTTTGGGTGCTTCAGCCGGCGCAGCTTCAGCCGGAGCGGCTGCTTTTTTCTCCGGCTCGGCAGCCGCCGCTTTTGGCGCAGCCGGTGCCGCTTTTTTCTCCGGCGGGGGTGCCGCCGCTTTCTTGGCCGGTGCCGCCTTCTTTTCTTCTGCGATGGTCAAATCCGGCTTCGGAGAAAGCGCCAGCAAATCAATATCGACCGCAGCGAGTTGCTTCTGGATGCCGGCCACGTCGGTGGCCGCGCCGCCGTCATAAACCAGATCGATATAAGATTTGACCAGCCGGATGGATTCCGGATGTCGCATAATCAGCACATTGGAACCCGACATCAGATAAGCCACGGCGCCGACGGCCTCCATTAATATGCCGCGCTTCTCAGGATCACCAAGGGTGGGGGCCTCATCGACAGACTGCTTGGCCTCTTTGCATTTCCAGACCTCGTTTCCGAGATTGTTGATTAAAGGCAACTGCAGTTTGTCATCACCCTGGGCCAATGCCGCCATGCGGATCCGCTCCATCACCGAATAGGAATATTCCAGACCGTAACCCAGGCCACCGGTGGTGGGATCGATGATCATTTTATCCATCGAAACCCCTAAATTCTCGAGTAAAATATTGCACTGTTTGGCCAGGTTGACGTCGATGGGAGATGAAGCAATAACCGTATGCCCAAAACCCATGGCCGCCGCGCCGATGCCCTTGTGATTCTTGTCTTCCACCGGTCCCAGAATCAGGTTCTTGCCCTGGCACTCCTCGGCAATTTTCTTGAGAACTTCCTCATCTTTTTCTGTATTGGCCGTGCCCCAGATGATCAAAGGCACATCAATGGCTGAGAGGACTTTCTTCACCGTAGCGGCGGCGTCGGCAGCGCTGGCGTTGTTTCCGTTGGGATCGGTGCTCTTTAGCTGCAAAACGATCATGTCCGCCCCGTATTGATCGACGCATTTTTTAGCCCAGGCTGCCGGATCCGAAATCACATCCTTAAACGGACTCAAGGCCGCTTGGGGCCATTCCTGCGGTTCCATGTCCCAGATCTCCATGGCAATTCTGGGCTTATGGGGCATCTCTCCTTCAAAATTGTAAAAAGGATAGCAACTCTCCCCGCCGACAGTCACGGCCTTGTCTCCCTGTCCCAGCGTAATTTGTTTTATTCCGCCGGAATACGTTTGTTTAGCAAATTCAAAACCCAATTTTGCCTCCTTATTCTGTTTCCATTTTCCTTGAACGATTGAGGTGAAATACCGTAAAGTTTTACAAGAAAATAATGCAAGCTACGATAGCCAGATCTACTGCGGGGCAAACCGGTAAGGAGCCCCAAATTCTTTTAGACCCCCTTTCATTATTTTTTTTCAGCTCATCTACATAATCTGTAAAAGTAGATTTAACTTCTTTTTCGGAGATGATGCGGCAAAAAAACAGCCGGAAATCCTGATTTTTGGATCTGGAACGAAAAGGCGACTGCCCCCCCGATCAAAAGGATCGCAATTATCGCGCTAAATGCAGAATATTGCTATTTATATGCAGTGGATAGCTTTGTCAAGAGAAGAGCCTAACTAAATCAAAATTTCTAAATAAATCCGATTCATTCCATCGCAATACCTCCGAAATAATTTATGGGACTAGTGTCGGTTATCTTTTTTCCCGTCAGCAAAATGAGAAAGAGTGACTAAAGTGCGCTAAAAGCTAAAGTTAATGAATTCTGCCATTTTTAAAGGACGGAGCGAAGCGACACTGAAACTTTAGGCACTTCCCACTTTAGTTCACTTTAGGCACTTTTATGCGCACGTATTTGTGGTGGATTCGTTTACTGTGAACTTTACCCACTGACTTAAAGGCATTTCAAGATGCGTTCTGGCTTTTCTTGCGGGCTTCTAAGCGGGCCTTTAATTTTGGAAATTGATTGATGTCGGTATGGGGCAAAAACAGAGCAGCGATGTAATTATCCATGTAGGAGGGCGTATCGGACAATTCAAAGTTGGTCATCTTTTTGGTCACCTCAACCACATCCTTGCGAATCCGATTGGTCAAACTGCTCATGCGGGCACCCATTAGCGATCCGTTGCCAATAAAGGTCACTTTGGCAGAATCCATTTCGGGCAGCAACCCGATGACCATGGCCTTTTCCAAATCAACGTAACTGCCGAACCCGCCTGCCAGAATGATGTGTTCAATGTCCTGAATGCTCATGCCAACTTCAGTCAGAAGGGTCATACAGCCGCTGTAAATCGCACCTTTGGCCCGGATAAGATTTTCAATATCGATTTCCGTCAAGGTGACATCGCGATCGATCTGGGTTTCATCTTTCCATGCCAGAACGTATTCATACACGCCGTCAGTTTTCCTGATGCGCGGCGTTTCCAGATCGTGGTTAAATTTGCCCAGATTGTTGATGATGCCGATTTCAAAGAGAGTTGCAACCATGGTGATCAGTCCGGATCCGCAGATGCCTTTGGGCCGAACGTTGCCGACGGTAATTAACATGGGATCGTAAGTCAGCGGGTCAATTGAAAAATCTTCGATCGCGCCCTTTTCAGCCCGCATGCCGTATTTGAGACCGCCCCCCTCAAAGGCGGGTCCGGCCGAACACGCCGCACAGGCTAGCCAGTCCCGATTACCGATAACAATTTCGGCATTGGTCCCGACATCCAAGTAAAGCGTCAGTTTCTCGGTCCGGTAAATACCGGATCCCATCACCCCCGCAACAATATCGCCGCCGACATAGCTGGAGACCGCCGGATAAACCAGTGCCGACACATGATCGCCAACAGCCATACCCAGGTCCTTGGCCCGGGTGGGAGGGTACAGGGTCGCAGCCGGCACATAAGGCGAGCGTCGGATGTGCCTCGGATCGATTTTGAGCATTAGCTGGGTCATGGTGGTGTTTCCGGCCAGGGTAATCGTGGACAGGTCCTCATGATCGATGCCGGAGTGCTTGATAATCTTACCCAGAACCTTGTTGATTGTTTCCATAACCACCGAGTGCAGGCGTTGCAGTCCCTCCGGTTTTTCAGCATATACGATGCGGGAAATCACATCTTCTCCGTAGCTGATCTGGCCGTTGAAATCGCCATACTCAGCCAGCACGTTGCCGCTGATCAGGTCGATGACCTGACCATAAATGGTTGTGGTCCCGATATCCATGGCAATGGCATAGCTTCGGCTGGTGGTATCCCCCGGCTGGACATTGATCAGACGGGTTTTGCCAATATCGCGCACCGGGCGCACAAGCGTGGCAGTGACTTCAAAGTCTTTTTCGCGGATGGCATCCGGAATTTTGCGGATGACCGATAGGGCCACATCCAAGCGATGTTCGTCGTGCTTGGCCTTCAGGTAACTGATCAGGCGCGTGATATCGGGCAGGTTGTCCTGGAGTGTCGGCTTGGGGAGTTGCAGGAATATTTTTTCAACCGGCGCTACAAACAACCCCTTTTCTTTGAGCTCGTCAAAATTCATCACCCGGATGTGGGCGGTTTTGCGCGGCGTCTGTTGCATTCGCAGGGCACTGGCGTCCATGGTCGATTCAACCGGGATGCGCACCACCAGATCGCTTTTGACGGCAGCCTGACAGGCCAATCGATAGCCTTTGTCCCGATCCTCTTGACTGAGTTTTTCGGTAATCCCGCCTTCAACAGTTCCTTCCTCGATCAGCACACGACATTTTCCGCAGACGCCTTCCCCACCGCACGAAGCGTTTATGTGCACCCCGGCCTCCATGGCCGCATGAACAATCGTTTCGCCGGCCGGCACCGCAATTTCTATTTTATGGGGTAAAAAAACAACCTTGTAACTATCCATACCGGTTTTCCTTTGGTTTCGGTTAACGGGTTTCGCATTTCAGGTTTCAGCGTTTTGGCCGCTGGCTTCTCGCTTCTGGCTTCTGGCCGTGAGCCATTGATCCGCGGTCAGAGATTATTGGCCTCTCCCCGACGAGCCCCTTGTAACTAAGGTTTCTATGTAGGTTCCTTCAGGTCTGAGCCTGAGAGTCGAAGACCGTCGAACATCTCAGTCAAGTCGGAACCATAGACCAGAAGCCAGAGGCCAGGGGCCAGTAGCCTGAAACCTGAAACCAATTGGCAACTTAAGAATCACCATCGGCTGCTTCATCATCATCGTTTGCCGCTGTTTCAATCAGACTGACCGAGTCCGCCGGCGGCAGCTCCTGGACTTTGCTGAGCTTGCGCGTAATGACCCGGGTGCGGACCTGGGCCTGGTCAATTGTATTGCTGGCTTCCTGCAGTTTCTTTTTGGTTTTTGCCAGGACCTCCCCAAATTTGCTGAACTGAGTCTTTACAGCACCCAGCAATTCCCAGACCTCACTGGATCGTTTTTCAATGGCCAGGGTGCGAAATCCCATCTGCAGACTATTCAAGAGGGCTGCCAGCGTGGTCGGCCCGGTGACCACAATACGAAAATCCCTTTGCAGACTGTCACAAAGGCCCGGGCGCCTCAAAACTTCAGCGTACAGGCCTTCCACCGGTAGGAACATAATCCCGAAGTCGGTGGTATTGGGCGGATCGATATATTTCTGCCGGATCGCTTTGGCTTCGACCTTAACACGGTTCTCCAGGTTTTTAACCGCTCTTTCGGCCTGGACTTTATCGGCCGCCTCCTGGGCATCCAGCAGGCGCTGGTAATCTTCCTGGGGAAACTTAGAGTCGATCGGCAGCCAGACGATCTTTTCCTCCCGGGAATCCTGACCCGGCAGTTTGATCGCAAACTCTACCCGCTCGCTGCTGTTCTTTTTAGTGGCCACATTGATCTCATACTGTTCTGGTGTCAAAATCTGTTCCAGGATATGGCTGAGTCGAATTTCACCCCAGGTGCCGCGGGTCCTGACATTGGTTAAAACTTTCTTAAGATCGCCCACACCGGTGGCCAGGCTTCTCATCTCGCCCAGGCCTTTGTAAACCTGCTCAAGGCGCTCGCTGACCTGTTTGAAGGATTCGCCCAGTCTTTTTTCCAGAGTCGATTGCAGCTTTTCATCCACCACCGCGCGCATCTGCTCCAGCTTCCGGCTGCTGTCGTCCTGAATGGCCCGCAGCTGGGTCTCAATGGTTTTGCGCAGGCCCTCCAGCTTATCTTCATTGAGTTTGGTCAGCGCAAGCAGCTGTTTGGAAAAACTATCGAGCTGATCTTTCTGCATACCGGCGACCCCGCTCATCTGCTTGAGCTGGGAATCGCTGGCAGATTTTAAAATGCTGCCGATTTCCTCCCGGGACTGCCTATCGCTGCCGGCCGATTCCTGGCGGTTGCGCGCGAACTCGTCTCTCACCATATGCTCGATGCGTTCCTGCTGTTTTTCAAGGGTTGCAAAAAAATCCTGTGATTTGATCTCCCGTCGTCTGACCAGAACGATCAGCAGAAAAACGGCGGCTGCTGAGATCACTGTCGCCACGATCAACAGCGCATGGGTCAATCCGACTTTTGCAATGATGGCATACAAATCAGGCATATCGAAAATAAATGGAATCAGATAGTTATAAATAATCCGCGGGATTCATTCAGGTTCAGGGGATTATAGAGAAAACCGGATAGAGCGTCAAGCGCTGAACTCAGAATTCGATAACAACGGTCAAAATCACAGGCGGCAGTTGCTTTTGAGATTTGAATGGGCTATAGGCATGGATAAGGTTTTTGATATTTTTTTTGGATGGGAAAAAATGAAGCCGTTATTTTCATCTTTTTCGATCAAAGATATCAAACTGCAAAACAGAATCGTCATGCCCGGCCTGGCCTCCTTTTTAATCGGAGATGACGGTTCCATTTCTGAGGCCACTGTCGAGCACTACCGCCGCCGGGCGGCCGGAGGACCGGCGATGGTCATCATGGAAGCCTGTTCGGTTTCACCCGAAGGCGTGGTATCCGATCACCAGGCAAGAATTTACCATGACCGTTTTATCGAGGGCCTTTCAAAGATTGCCGCGGTAATGAAATCGGAAGGGTCCGTCCCGGCCGTTCAAATCCATCACGGCGGAAGACAAACTTCGGTCAAAGTCATTGGGCGCAAACCCCTGGCACCTTCCCCCATACCCTGTCCCACAATTCGCGGCGATGTGGAACCCCTGACGACCGATGGAATCCACGAAATTATTCAAAAATTCGGCGATGCCGCCGAGCGCGCCATCCAGGCGGGATTTGAGCTGATTGAAATCCACGGTGCGCACGGTTATCTCATCAACCAGTTTTTATCCAGAGTCAGCAATATCCGCGAAGATGAATACGGCGGGGATGTTGTCGGCCGCAGTCGATTTGCCCTTGAGATCGTTGAGGAAATTCGCAGGCGAATTGGGCCCGCATTCCCGCTTTCGTTTAAAATCAGTGCGCAGGAATTTGTGCCAGACGGCCTGGATGTTAAGGAAAGTATTGAAATTATAAGACTTTTGGTAAAATCCGGCATCGACGTTGTTCAGGTTTCGGCCGGTAATGACATTACGCCGGAATGGATTTGCCAGCCCATGTTTATGGAAAAAGCCTGTCTGGCGGACTCCGCTGAACAGGTTAAAAAAGCCCTGAATATCCCGGTCATGGCGGTCGGCCGTATAAATGACCCGATAACTGCCAATCAGGTTTTGCGTAAAGAACAGGCTGATCTAGTTTGCATCGGCCGGGGTCTTTTAGCGGATCCGGAAATGCCCAATAAAGCCAGGCAGGGGCGCCTGGATGAAATCCGTATATGTATCGCTTGCAACACCTGCATGGAATCGATTTTCAGAAAAGGCCGCATCGAGTGCCTGGTCAACCCCAGTCTGGGGCATGAAAAAGAAATGGCCTTGGTGCCCGCCCGAAAACCCAGAAAAATTATGGTGGTGGGCGGTGGCCCCGGCGGCTTGAATGTCGCCTGGGTGGCTGCCAAGCGGGGACACGAAGTCCATGTGTATGAAAAACGGGACGCTTTGGGCGGACAGCTGCGTGCCGGCAGTATACTGGGCCACAAAAAGGAATTACGCAGCCTGATAAAATTTCAGAAAAAACAAATCGAAAAATTCGGCGTGAAGTGTCATCTCAACCATGATGTGGGGATAAAGGACATCCAGGCAATAGACCCCGATGTGGTCGTGCTGGCCACCGGATCGCAACCGGCCGTTCCATCGGTCGACGGTATCGACAGGAACATTGTGCTGACCTATGCTGAGGTATTAAACGGACGCCCGCCGCCTTTTAAACAGGCGGTGGTCATCGGCGGCGGGGCGACCGGCCTGGAAATAGCCCTGCACCTGGCTGAACACGGATGCAGCGTCAGCGTCGTGGAAATGCTTGCAAAAATCGGAAACGGCCTTGAATCCATGACCAAAAAGATTATGCTCGCCAAGCTGAAAGAAAACAACGTAAATATAATGACCGGAGCCAAATTGACGCGAGTTGAAAGCGCCGGCGCTGTTGTGGCCCACAGCGATGGCAGCGAGCTCCTGGTTGAGGCCGAGCGCGTGATCTTTGCAACCGGCACCCGCCCGTGTAACCATCTCTATGAACGAGTCAAATCCCTCGGGTATGAAACCCACCAGATCGGCGACTGTCTCGAGGCCCGCAATGCCAAAGCCGCGATTTATGAGAGTGCCCTACTCGGCCGCTCTTTATAATGTCAATAGTTTCCGACCTTCAACTTAAAGGCCACGGACGACAAGCAGGTTTCAGCGCATACAGGTTTCATGTTCCTGGCTGCTGGCTGCTGGCCGCTGGCTCTTAGATAGTGCAACGTTGGCCAGCGTCCTTGGACACGTCTCCGGCGCGTCCTTTGGAGGTGAGTTTATTTCGGGATGAAGACTCAGGGTCAAAGACGGTCCAAACCGTTGAACGGTTCAGTCAGGTCAGAGCCAGAAACCAGAAGCAAGAAGCCAGTGACCGCTGACACCTGAACAGAAAAAAAGGCGATTTTAAGGAGAGGCTGCGGCTTATTTGGCTGCCCGGTAGCGTCGATACAGGCCGCGAAATTGATGGTAGGTCAGCCCCAATATTCTGGCGGCTTCCTTTTGATTGTACTTTGCCCTGTCCAGTGCGGTTTCCAGCATATTGACTTTTAACTCCCACACGGCATCCTTCAAGGGTTGGTTCAGAGAAGTCTTCGCATCAACCGTCGCCCTTTTACCTGCAGGGGCTTTTTCGGGTACTGGAGGCGCTGAATTTTCATAACGTGAATGAAACGGGTGAAAGTCAATATCGGTAATCGTTACGGTATCAGACCGATAAACCGCTCGTTCAACGGCATTTTTCAGCTCACGAATATTTCCGGGCCACGGGTGGCGCTCCAGCGCCTCGACGGCTTCGGTACTGAAAACCGGGATTTCATCCCATCCCAGTTCAAGCGCCATCCTTCCGGCAAAATGGCCGGCCAGCAATGCGATATCCTCTTTGCGCGCTCTCAGTGGCGGCAAGAATAAAACCTCAAACGAGAGCCGGTCCAGCAGATCCTGTTTGAAGCGGTTTTTGCGAGACAGATCGTTCAGGTCGGCATTGGTCGCGGCAATAATGCGTACGTCCACCTCAATACTCTCGGAGCTGCCGACCCGCTCAAAGACATTGTATTCCACCACTCTTAAAATTTTTTCCTGAACTTCCAGCGGAATGCTGCCGACTTCATCTAAAAACAGCGTCCCGCGATCGGCCGACTCAAACCGGCCGAATCGTTGCTGCAAAGCGCCCGTAAAGGCGCCTTTTTCATAGCCAAACAATTCTGACTCAATTAAAGACGGTGAAAGGGCTGCACAGTTCAGAGCGATCATCGGAGCCTGCCAGCGATGGGACAGGTAGTGAAGCCGCAGCGCAGCCAGTTCCTTTCCGGTTCCTCGCTCTCCGATCAACAGCACCGGACGGTTAACCGGAGCGACCCGCGATAATTGCTCCTGGAAAGCCAAGAACGGCTCCGACTGTCCCAGGGCTTCGGGGACGACGGCGGCGGTCCTGGAGCCCAGACCGCTTTTCTTGGCGGTGATCGATTCTTTCATGGTTAAATTGACTTTATTATGGTTAATATTGCTATATATTAGCATTTTTAACTCATATGTCAAGAACGGATTTTTTTCGTATTCGACATAATATCAAAAGGTTAAAAATTTATTCGCAAATGGCACACAATATGCTGTTTGGACGGTCAGGACATTAATTTTCAGACATGGAGGTCACCATGGGTATTTTTACACGCTTTCGTGACATCATTAGCTCCAATATCAATGCGATTCTTGATAAAGCGGAAGATCCGGAAAAATTGATCAAGCTGATGATCAGAGAAATGGAAGATACACTGGTTGAAATCAAGGCCGCCTGTGCCGGGGCGATGGCCAGCAGCAAAAAAGCCCAACGCCAGCTGGACACATTGCATGACCGGATTCGGTACTGGGATGAAAAGGCCGGGCTGGCGGTCAAAAAAGGCAGGGATAACCTGGCACGTGAAGCCCTGGTTGAAAAGCGCCGTTATGCCCGCCGCATGGATAGCCTTGAAAACGAGCTCGCCGAACACAATCTTATCGTCGAACAGTATCAGGCAGATATTCGCCAGCTGGAAGACAAATTAAAATCGGCCCGTGATAAACAACGCCTGCTCGTCCAGCGCCATATTCATGCCAATCGAAAAAGACGCGCTCAGGAAGAGATCAGACGGGTGGACAGCTCCGAGGCCATGCTGAAATTTGATGAACTTGAGAACCGCATCGAGCGCATGGAAGCCGAAGCCGATCTCGTTAATTTCGGCAAGAAAACGGTACTGGAAGCCGAATTCGATGCGCTGGGAGTTGACGAAGAAATCGAAAAAGAACTGCAGGCGTTGAAAACACCGGTCTCGCAAAAGGATACGATGAATGCTTCCGATTAAAAGCCGATATACCGGCAGGGTTCGATTGCTCATTGTCTTGTGATAACAATGCCTGAATGAATATCGGATCGCGTGGGAGCTGCGCTCAGGGACAAATTTTTCCGACCCGGATTATTTATTATTGATTGTCTGACAGAGATAATTTTATAACTCTATTCGGAATTCAGACGTACATTTCAAGACTATTCAGCAACCCACAAAAAGGCCAAGGTAGAGTCAAAAATGAAAGAAGTATTGATCGTTGTCATTGTATTCGGAAGCATTCTGCTGGCACTGGCCATCATCCCGGGATCGATTCTTTTAGCAATAAAATTCTTTCGCGGCGGCCAATCCGCCGGCGACCAGGCCGAGGAAACCAAGTTGATCCAGGAAATTTACAAGGGTCTATCCCGTATGGAGGAGCGCGTTGAAGCCCTGGAGACCATCCTGTTTGATCAAGAAAAGCAGAAACGAAAGGAAGCCAAACCATGACCCGCAACTACCGCAACGGAATTTACCGCTCACGCAGCGGCGTGATCTTGGGAGTCTGTAAGGGCCTGGCGGAGCATTTTGATTTTTCAATCTTCTGGACCCGGGTGATCGCCTTGATTCTTTTATTTGTCGCCGGATTCCTGCCGGCAATCGGGCTGTACCTGCTGGCCGCTCTGTTAATGAAACCCGAACCGGTCATACCCATTCATGATGCAGCTGAAAAGGAATTTTATGACAGCTATACGAACTCCAGACAGGGAGCCGTTCAGAGACTGAAAAGGAGATATGAAAACCTGCAACGCCGCATCCAGCGCATGGAGCACATCGTAACATCCGCCGAGTATGACTGGGAGAACCGCCTCAACGGTTAGAACCGGCTTCATAATCCCGTCTTTTGCCCGAGGGTTGTGTTGTTCGTCGTCGAAAATCGCTCACGTACAAAATGTACGCTGCACTCTTTCTCCTCCTCACGCCTTGCCCTCGAACAAAATCCGAGACTCTGAAACCGGTTCAATTTTCATAAAGGCGTTAGATTTAATAATAATGCAGCCAGTGTGTTCGGTTAAAGTCCAGCACTGAAACAATATCATCTATTTAAAAGCTCTACGATCAGGTCGGTGGATTTGGCGACTCGCAACAGTGGATAAAGCGCGTTGCGTCGATAGCAATCGAGCGTCTGTTCGTGAATCTGCCTTGAAGTTGCAGCCGAACAATCTTCAAGCAAAACCGATTTAAAATCGTGGCAGATCGCGTCCAGTACGGTGGTCAAAACACAAAAATTTGTGGTCATGCCGCCAACTGCACAGAGACTCACGCCCCTCTCCCGCAGCCGGTTTTCCAAACCGGTATTAAAGAATGCCGAAAATCTGGGTTTGGGCAGCCACAAATCCTCGTCCCGCATATCCAGTGCATCCACAACTTTGGCACCCTCGGTTCCGGATAGCGAGTGGGGATGCATTCGACCTTTAAAAATAAAATCATCTTCATGAAACGCATCGGTCGAAAAAACAATCGGCCACCCTTGATTCCGAAACACCGCAATCAGCTGATTAAGGGGGTCAATGATCGCCCTGGCAAACGGTGTAATCGGCAGATGGCGACTTTCAACGAAATTATCCTTAACCATATCGATTATCAAAAGGGCCGGTGTTTCTTCGGGCTGATTTTGCATCTAAAAGCCTCTCTTTTCGTGTGAATAATTGTGGTCTGAAAGCCACCTAAAAATAGGATTTTGGTTCCAGCGCGGTGGTGCCGAGTTTCCCCGCAAAGCGGGACTTTTAGCATGATTAAATCCTTTTTGCGGTCGTAAACCGCAGGCATACGGCTGATTGTTGAGGATTTAAAAAGAGGCACCAACACAGAGACTTGTCCGCCGCCGGCGGGTGGGTCCATCAAACATTTTTGAGATGGCTGATAATACAAATAACCAAGCAGGAATTTAAAATCAAGCCTGATTGCAAATGCAGAAATGAAATGGGTGGCACACCTCAGTGAAGAGATGCATGTTGAGGGTGTGGATCGGCTAAAAATTTTGATCCACCAATGCGATCGATGATGAAAAAATTGCCAACCCCGCCGCAACCGGCACACAATTTGCGGTTGTAGCGGGGTTCAGGCTAGATTTGATTCAGGACCTGTGATGGCACGTCAAATGTCTCCGCGGCGGAGAAATTGTTAGCGCTGGAAATGGAATCAGACAAAACTGTTTGAATTTGATCCAAAAGTTCACAATCTTCCATGCAATCTGGAAAATCAGCTCTTGACTGGCATCCTTTGCAGGGACTTTTCACAAGATGACCAATGTTGAAATCGAAATTGTGATTATCTTCCGCTTTGTGTAACATCTTTAGCACCTTATCATTTGAGGTTTGAGTTGCTGGCCTGGATGACGCCTGCCCGATGATTCACTTATCGGTATTAGAACATGGATCATTAGGATTATTTGCGGCCATCCGACTACATACCTATACAACTATCATGCCAATTTTATGAATTTTTTTAATTACTATATTTTCAGATACTTATGGATTTCACATTTTTTGGACAGGCAAAATGTGACAAATGTTGTCAAAAAAAATGTCAAAAAATTGTCAGTCCTGCCTCTATAGAAAGGTTTCAGGTGTCATTTAACAGAAGTCAGATATCAGAAAACAGAGGACAGGGGTTAGAGGATAGATAACGGCATGATACGGCATGATTGATGGGGCTCGAGGACAAGTACTCGCGGGTGGCGATTAGAATGCCGTTTTTGTAACCGTCCTCGAAAGCATCGGTTTTCCAGCGGATAAAAACTTGATCGGTATGTTAGCTCGGCTGATAAAAGCAGCGCTTGGGAGAAATGACTTTTCCCTGTTTTTTCAATTCACTGATCGCTTTTGAAACCGCTTTGCTGTCTTCACCGATCATTTCGGCCACATCACCGGGCCGAACCGGCTTGCCGGCTTTTTTCATGGCAGCTAAAATTTCCTTTTCCATTTTAATCCCCTCTTTTAAATGTTGTTGCAAAATTAAACATTGACTGTTGGTGATCGTATCAAACCATTTATATGTTAAGGCTGGTTTTCCAGCACCGCAACGGCGCCGACGCCAGCGCCGAAGTTGGCCGATGCCAGATCCAGGTCGGCATCACCGTCCCAGTCGCCGGCGGCCAATGCCCTGCAGTTTATCTGACCGGCTACTGTATCGAATACGGTAAAGACGCCGGTGCCGTCATTTAACAGTACACCGACCTGGCCCACCCCATTATTGGCTGAGGCCAGATCCAGGTCGCCATCGCCGTCCCAGTCGCCGGCGGCTAATGCCCTGGTATCCAACTGTCCGGCAACCGTACCGCCTAATGCAAAAACGCCCGCACCGTTATTGATCAATATTCTGACCTGGGTGACTCCGGTATTGGCCGACGCCAGATCCAGATCCCCATCGCCGTCCCAATCGCCGGCAGCCAGGGCACGGGTACCGGTCTGTCCGACAAGGACACCGTCCCCGGCAAAAACACCCTTGCCATCGTTGAACAACAGGCCGACCTGGTTGGCACTGAAATTGGCCGAGGCCAGGTCCAGATCCCCGTCGCCGTCCCAGTCGCCGGCGGCCAGCGCGCTGGTGCCCAGCTGCAAGCCGCCGGCAGCGACCGGGGTAAAAACACCCGCACCGTCATTGAACAGCAGGCCGACCTGGTTGGCACCGAAGTTGGCCGAGGCCAGATCGAGATCGCCATCGCCGTCCCAGTCGCCGGCAACCAATGCCCTGGAATCCGATTGTCCAGCAACCGTAGCGCCTAATGCAAAAACGCCCGCACCATTATTGACCAATATTCTGACCTGGGTCACTCCGGTATTCGCCGACGCCAGGTCCGGATCTCCGTCGCCGTCCCAGTCGCCAGCAGCCAGTGCGCTGGTACCCGTCTGTCCCGTAACGGACATATCCGCGGCAAAAACACCCGTGCCGTCGTTGAACAGCAGGCTGACCTGGTTGGCACTGAAGTTGGCCGAAGCCAAGTCCAGATACCCGTCGCCGTCCCAGTCGCCGACGGCCAGCGCGCTGGTGCCGGCCTGCGCGGCAATCAGAGGGGCAGCCTCAAAATTGCCGCTACCGGGCCGGGCTTCCGCCCGGAAGCGATAAACGAAAGAAGCCGCAAAAAAACCACCGTCGGTCGACATCAGCATATCGGTTAAAATAACCTCGATTTCTTCACCAAATTGGTAATCTGCAGCAGGGTCGAAGCGCAGGGTGTCCGTTCCGCCGCCGGAATAAACGCCGTCCAGTTTGCCGGTCAAAGATCCGTAAACCATAAAAGAATCGGCTGCGGCCGGCTCCATATTTTTGTCAAATGTGGCGGTGATGCCCACTCCGATCCCGATCAACACGGAACTGTCATTGACTTCTGGTTCTACATCGGTCAGCACGGGAGCCGGTTTAGGCGGCCCCCCTCCCAGCTCGTTTTTGGAACCTCCGTCACAGGAAAACAACGACAAGACACCCATCAGAACAACGATTTTAAAGATCAGGCGTTTTTGCATGGAAAAGCCTCTTACTGGCCGATTCGACGTTAACGATGATGAACATTCATATGTTGCAACTGATGGCAATTAAAAACACCAGCGCAATTAGTGGCGAATTGGGCGGGTGGTCTCCTCAGGGTACATCCGGCGGCTGGCACAGTTCTAAGAGAATACTCTGGTTCAGTAAAATTCCAGTCCTAAAAAGACACAACCGCGACGAATTGTCAAGTCAAGTAATCCTTAGGGCTATATCTCTATTCATCTGTGTATCAGCGTGGATTTTTAACTATGCACAACAGCGGGACAGGGTGGAGAGCACCGGCGTTCATGCCTACAGCACAGCCGACTGAGATTTAATTTGAAATCAATTGATTGGGTTTCTCAAACCGCATTGTTTTCAACGATAGGGGCACTGCGTGCCCCTGTCTTTTGCCGCCTTTGGTGGCAAAATCCAAGCCATCCGTTGAGCGAGTAGTCGGAGGCTCAATTATAGATCGGAAGAATGGCCGGGGCTATCAAAAAATGCACGCAAAAATCCGGATAGATCGTCTGCTCTCCATTACGACCGCTTTCTAAGTTGGAAAGCCGATGCTCAGAACGCTTATCAATCGATGGCAGGGAGGGTGTCGAGGATGCGCTGCGAGTGGCGTTTTTGATCATATCTGGAAAGGAATACGCCAATGGTCAGGGTGAAAAGATGAACCGCAAAGAAAAAAAATAACACCCCGTCTTTTGTGTTCCACCCCAGAAGCAAAAAAATTATGGCACTCAATAATAACAGTTTCGTTTTCATCGTTCCTTCTTCCGTATTCCTGTGTCGCTTTAAAATTGACGCTCTGAGAATATTATCGGCCGCCGGGCCCAATAGCTTTAATTATTTCCCTCGGAAACCGGCCGCTTTTCAGCCTCTCAGACTTTGAAACCGGATGAAAGCAAAGCCGCTGCTCTCTGACCTGCCCATGAGGTAACAGTTTCAAATTTTGAATAATATTATTCAAGTCCACCCCTTTACGAACCGATATAGGACTAGAATAGAAAATTAAATATTTTTATACTTGGGGACAGCATGAAAAAAGATATCATGACCTTTGTTAAGGATCTGAAGTCGAATAAAAAACTGGACAAGTTTGACGAGGCTTCCACTAAGCAGGCCGTGGTCCTAAGACTGCTTTCATTCCTGGGCTGGGACATCTTCAATGTTGATGAAGTCTATCCGGGCTATTCCGCTAATTCTTCCAGCGTCTCCTTCGCCCTGCGCGTTAAGAACGCCAATAGAATATTCATCGAAGTCAAGCGCATCCATGAAAAGCTGGACAATTATCAAAAGCCTTTGCTCAACTTTGCATCCCGCGAAAACGTTGATATCGCCATTTTAACCAACGGGGTATTGTGGTGGTTTTATCTGCCAAAGTCAGCCGGAAGTTCACAGGAAAAATGGTTTTACTCCGTTGACCTGTTAAAACAAACGGAAGATTCCTTTGTTTCTCATCTGATCGATCTGCTCAGCAACAACAAGGTTTCCAAGGGACAGGCCCTAAAGGCTGCCCAAGCCCTGAACCAAAATAAGAATCAAAAAATAGCATCCAGTGTGATACCTGAAGCCTGGAATAAGATCATCTCTCAGCCCAATATGATATTTGTGGAGCTATTAAGAGAAACCACCGAAAAAATTTGCGGCTGCAGGGTAGAAACAAAGCTGGTTGAACGATTTTTAGAAAAACATTTGGATCGCTGGCTAGTCACCAACCGCACGACGACCATTGCTGCACCGCCGCCAAAAGTTGTTGAAATTTCAAGCCTGGAAAACAAAACCACATCGAAAATTCCTGTGCCTCCGCCCCAGAAGACGGCAAACAAACCGGAAAGCTATGCAAACAAAGAAATCAAATCATTTACCTTTAACGGCAAAACCAATCCGGTTCGCTACTGGGAAGATCTGTTAACCGGCCTCTGTGATTATTTTGCAGCCATCCATTCGAAAGATTTTGAAAAGGTGCTCTGGATTTCAGGTGAGGACAAAACCTATTTTTCCCGTTACTCGGACCAACTGCGGATCCCGGAAAAAATTAAGGGTACCGATATCTATGTTGAAACCAAACTCGGTCCTGATGAGATCGTAAAAACCTCCAGAAGCCTGCTGGCCGAATTCGGATATGATTCTGCTGATCTAACGATAACAGCCAACTAACCCATAGATTTTAACCAACCCATGTTACCGGGCTTTTCCAAAAACCCGGGCCGCCCGCCGACCTTCGATCGGCAAATTGCCGGAATCCGCGCACTCAATGTCATCCCCTGCAGCGCCGAAATGGTTCAAGCGACACGATCTTTCAACTTGACAAATTGCGCCAGGAAGATGAACTTAAAGTCAAAATTACGAACCGATGCAAACAGATGGCATTCGACAATGAATAAGACCTATCTTTTCTACGATATCGAAACGACCGGGCTGAACAAAGCCTTCGACCAGATTCTACGGTTTGCCGCAATCCGCACAGACCATCAGTTTAATGAAACTGAGCGCTACCGGCTAAAGGTTAAGCTGCGTCCGGATGTGATCCCGTCTCCCGGCGCAATGATTACAAACCGTCTGGCCGTCGAGGATTTAGCATCCGGCCTGTGTGAATTTGAAGCCATTCGCCAGATCCATGAATTAATGAATCAGCGGGAAACCATCAGTCTGGGATATAACTCCCTGGGCTTTGATGATGAATTCTTGCGGTTTTCATTTCATCGAAACCTGCTGCCTCCTTACACCCATCAGTTCCGAAACGGCTGTTATCGAATGGATCTGCTTCCCATCGCCGTCATGTTCTGGCTTTACAAGCGGGACGCTATCCGCTGGCCTCGCATTCATTCGCAACCGTCATTGAAGCTGGAGCATATCCGGGAAACCAATCAACTGGCGAGCGGTCGCTCCCACGATGCCACCGTCGATGTAACCGCAACCGTGGAACTGGCCCGCCGGTTTTCCAGGAACAGGAAAATGTGGCACTATCTGATGGGTTATTTTGAAAAAGAGACGGATGCGCTTCGAATTGCCGGCATTCCGGCCTCCTTTCAGAGTGCGCTGGGTGAACACCGCAAGGCATTAATGGTGAGCAGTGAATACGGCCCTCAGCAAATGTATCAGATCCCCGTACTGTCAATTGGAAACTCGATTCCTTATACAAATCAAACGCTGTGGCTGCGCCTTGACCTGCCGGAACTCAGAAATACGAATCCGGACACGATAGCTGAATCCACATGGGTTGTGCGCAAACGCTATGGAGAACCCGGCATTTTGTTGCCGCCCAGTCAGCGCTATTTGAAGTTTTTAAGCAACGAACGCAAAGCAGTGGTTGCCGAAAATCTAAACTGGCTGCAATCCAATTCGTCTAAATTTCAAAAAATCGTCAGTTATTACCGGGAATTCACCTATCCCTTTATTCCGAATCTGGACCCCGACGCCGCCCTTTATCAGATCGGCTTTTTCAGTCGTGCCGATGAGCAATTGTTCAGAGAATTTCAAACTGCACCCATCGAAGAAAAAAAAGACATCGCCAGCCGTCTCAAAAACCCGGATGCCCGAAAGCTGGCTGTCCGGTTGCTCTGCAGAAATTATCCGCAACACATATCGGAAGCTATGGCCGCTGAATTTGACGCTTATCTGCGACATGTAAACCCGACCCGCGAAGATGAAGCCATCGCCGATTATCGCGGGGCACCCCGGACGACACCATCCGCCGCTCTGGCAGAAATCCGGCGCCTCAGGCAATCCGCTGGCCTCGACCCGGATCAGGTGGAATTACTGCAAGATCTGAAAAATTATATCAAAAACAATTTCCCGAAGAGAAAAGCAGGCAGGCAACTGTCGATCGGTGACCAATTCTAAAATCATCCTAAAAATAGTTTGGGCCTAACGCCAGGGCACAAAGACGCCACGCGGCTTTTACTAAAGGCCATCTCAAAAATAGGATTTGGGTTCAAGATTCCTTCTTCGCCACGCGAAAGGCGTACCTTCGCCGAGACAGGCGCGGCGGGGCCGCCTTTTCCCGCTATGCGGGGCTTCCCGCCTGATCAAATCCCCTTTGTGAGTTTAGCGGCTTTGCGGGTGGAGAATAATCGGACCCATAGGGGCCCACACCGAGTTCACGGGTCAATAATCTGGACCGGTTAGGCCGGAAATAGGATATCATGGGCTTTGGGGCCGCAATTGAGGAGCAGGTCCAAGGTCGAGAGGTTGGAAACAAAAGCGCCCCATAGCTGCGGATAAACGCAGGACGGCGGTTTGACAACCTTAATCTCAATGCCTTCCTTTTGGAAAAGTCCGTGATTCAGGTGTTTTGCAGCGGCATCCTGCACCAGATAAGCCGATGCCCCCAAACCCCGGCAGAGTTCAACCAGCATCTGATTGCCCGCCTCCTGAATACCGAGCTGGGACAGGAGTTTAATTTCGGTTGAAATTCCAAGCTGCCGGAATAAGTAGCGGATGAATGCCATATTGAGTTCGAACAGGGTTTCAAACCGTGCGCGATAGGTGTTTTCAATAAACGGCAGATGATCGGCCAGATAGGGCGCCCGGGCATAGGCGGTTTTGAGACTTGCGAGGTGTTTGGCGACCCAGCGCACCTCATGGCAGATTCTGACTTCATGGATTCGTTGCAGACCCAGCCCCTTTTTCCAGACCGGAACACCCAGCCACAGGGCACCCTGATCGTTTTTGAAACGATTGCGGCTGACCCAGCTCGAGCCCCGCGGAAACTGCACGGTATCGAGAACAACAAAAATATCTGATAAATGCGCTTTGTAAAAAAATCCCGGAAATGGCAGAAAGTAGGGCTGGTTGGTGGATACGATCATGGAAGCTATTCAGAGGCGTTAATGACATCCAGAATTTCGCCGACGACCCGATCAACGGATTCGTAAGGGACCTGGCAGGTGCCGACCCGTTTATGCCCGCCTCCGCCGTATTTGAGGGTTAAGGCCCCCACATCAATCGAGGATGTCGGGTTAATGATGCTATGCCCGACAGATATCATTGCAAAGGCATTATTTTTACCGTCGACAATTCGGACGGATATGTTTTGTTCGGGATACAGAACATATTCCAGAAAGCGGTTGCCCACCGGTATGTCCTTGCAGCCCCGCAAATCTATCAGAATGGCATGCCCCTTGGTTCTGGCCGACCGGCGGATCAGCTGTTCATACTTTTTATTTTCTTCTTTATAAAGCTTCACGCGTTCCCGGAAGTCAGATAGTCTCAGGATTTCTTCCACTTTTCGGGTGCGCAACAATTTCGGCAATTTTTTCATGAGCTCGAAATTGCTGATGGTAAAGTTGCGCTTGTATCCCAGTCCGGTGCGCGGATCGGCAATAAACGCCAGCATGGTCCACCCCTTTGGACGCAGAATATCTTCTCTGGTAAATTTGGCAGAATCGGCCTTGCCGGCAATTTGAACCAGTTCTTTAAATTTTTTCAACTTGGCAGCATAGGCTTTATCCTGTTTATAAAAGTCGTAGACAACTTTAGCGGCACTGGGAGCCTTTCGGCTGGCGCCCTTGAATTTGCCGTCCAGCTGTAACCGTTCATGCTCGCTGGAGTGATGATCAAACCATAACCCACAACCGCTGACATAGGGAACATTTGCAAGAATATCGTTTCCGCTTACTGCAATTTTATTGTCCTGCATATCTTTGGGATGAACATAAAGGATGTCATCTATTAGCCCCAGTTCTTCAAGAATGGCGGTACACACCGAGCCGTCAAAATCCGATCGCGTAAGTAATCTCACATGAATCTCCCGTAGCAGTCTCTGGCAGTCGATTTGAATATAACTCAAATGATAAAAAATAGCACAAAAGGTGTCAAGCAGAAGAAAAACAAGTCCCGGCCGTAAGCTGCACTTTAATAGAGCAGGCACCAGCGGCTTAGCGCAACGCGATTTCCTGGAACGGCAGGTTGAGTTTTTGCGCCAGCGACCTTAGATCTTCCTCCAGGGTTAAGCCTTTGCCGTCCGCTGACGGCACGTTAATATTCTTATCTGCCACAACAAAAATCTGAACTTTCCGGGGGTCAAGCAGATCTGAGGCAATCCGGTGAAGCTCTTCTCTGGTGGCCTGCATATACGCATCCTGAATTCTTTCTAGAGTATCAAGCGGTTCCTGGCGCAGGTGGTAACGGCCATAGACGTCCACCAGTTCGGATTGGGTATCCACGTTAAAAACAAAGCTGTTCAGCGCATCCAGCCGCTTTGATTCCAACTCACGTTCCGGAATTGCCTGGCGCAGCGCATCCATAATCTTTAGGGTTTCGCCAATGGCAGCAGCAGTCTGATCCCCTTTGCATCCAATATATCCTAAAAGCTCACCGGCTCTCCATTTATAGGTCTGAAAAAAGCCAGCGGAATAAGCCAGCCCCAGATCATCCCGCAAACGTTTGTACATTAAGGAATCGCTACCGCCGAATATGTTCATCAAAAGGCCGGCTTTCCAGTAATCGGGATGGGTCCGTTTGTAAGACGGCAGGCTGATAATAATCTGAGATTGCACCTGACCGGATTTGTTGATCAGAGCCAGAACCGGGGCGGTGATCGCCGGGTCTTCTAATTTGCGTTGGGGTGCTCTGGTTTGCGGTAAAGCCTGAACGAGCTTTTGCAATCCTGCGATTATTTGATCTTTATCGATATCGCCGGCGATGGCAACGGTCATATTGCCGGGGACAAAATACGTTTTCAAAAAACGCATTAAATCCTCGCGGGTAACGGTGGGAATCGTCTGCAAACCCAACAGCGGATCACGGCCATACGGATGGTTTTTGAAATGCCAGATTTTGCTTTCACGCATCGCCACCGACTGCGCATCGCCGCCCTGTCTTTTGAGCGACACCAATTCCTGGTCTTTAGCAACCTGCAGTACATCTGGATCAAATCTGGGCCGGGTTAAAACCGCTGCCAAAAGCTCTAATCCCTTCTCCCAGTCTGTTTTCATCACTGACAGATGAACCGCGGTCTGTTCTTCATCCACCGAAACCCCGAGCTGAATCGCATTCTCATCGAGCACCAGCGCCAGTTCATTGGGTGACAGGGTATCGGTTCCGCCGCGAACAATCGTGCTGTTCAGAATGTCGCTTAAGCCGGTCTTGGTGGCATCCACATCCACCGAACCGGCCTTGATTAAAATGGTCAGGTCAATTAAGGGCAGTTCCCGGTCCGGCAGATAGAACACCTTGACCTTTTCAACGTCAAATATCTGCGGCGGTGGATACTTGATTTTTTGAGGGTCCCGCCGGAAAGATAACGGATGTCTCCATCCATCCGGTGTTCGATAGTCAGATCTGTTTTTAAGGTCGGCCTTCGTTTGGACATTTCCGGCTGCGGCGCCGCTAAGGGTCCGAACTTCGGTATACGTTGCGGGCGGTTTCTCGGGTTCCCCGCCCGGAATAACATAAACGCTGGTTTGATTGTCTTTGTTAATATATTTTTCGGCAGCCTCACGGATATCGTCCGGGGTGACGGCATCGATGCGCTCCAGGTAATGCGTCATGTAGCGCCAGCCGACCTGAACCTCAAGGCTTGCCAGCGTTCCCGCCAGGCTTTCATTGCTGCGCATTCGATCCAAAAAATCACGCTGGTTCAGTTTTTTGATGCGCTGCAGTTCGCGCGGCGATACGCGCTCGGTTTTGAATTTTTCGGCCTCCTTGACCAGCAGGGCTTCAAGTTCTTCACAGGCCTCCAGGTAAGCCCTGCGTTTTTCTTCGGCGCTGATCTGACCGGCAGCTGTCTTCTGATCCTGAGGCTCATTGGGTGTTCCGCCGAGGATGAGCATGCCGCCATAGCGGTTATCGGGATTATACGCCCAGGCTTCCACGCCCAGGCCTGTGTTGATGATATTCTGGGTCATGCGGGCGCCTCGTCCATGACTGAGCACCATGATCATGGCATCCAGCGCATAAAAATCCCGGGTGCCCATCTGGGCGCCGTGATACCCGACGCGAACCAAAGGCGTCCGGGCGCCTTTTAAAAAGCGAATGCTCTTGCGGGGTCCCTGCTGGGGCGGCTCAAGCGTAACCGTCTCCGGGGCCCGCCGTCCGGCATGATATCGCGCGAAATAGGTTTCAGCCAGCCTTTTGGCCTCTTTTAGGGTCACATCGCCAACCAGGACACAAACAGCGTTGGCCGGGTTATAATATTTTTGATGAAAGTCGATGGCATCGCGTGTGCTGAATTTTTCCATATCGCTTTTCCACCCGATCGTGGGATTGCGATAGGGATGCGCCGTATAGGCCGTGGCTTCCAAATCCAGCCAGGCAGCCCCGCCGGGGTCATTGATGTAGCGAAAGGCCCATTCCCGCTGGACCACTTCTCTTTCAACGTAAAATTCCCGCCAGGCGGGCTCAAACAACTGCTCGCTGACAATGGAAAACCACTGTTCGAGCATATCCGCAGGCACCGATGCCATATACTGGGTCTGATCCTTGGTGGTAAAGGCGTTGACCCCGACGGCTCCGTTTGTTCCCAGCTGGGAGGAAAAAGCTTGCGACACATAAATTTTTTGGACTTCCGCCCGCAGCTTTTCCATCTCGGCGCGTTTTTCTTTGATCAACTCCAGGTCAGGGCTGCGCTTCTGTTCTTCGCTGAGAATGATCTGGTAAGCTTCTTCGATTTGTTCCTGCAGCTTCTGGTCCCTGGCGACGTCCAGGGTGCCGAAGTTTTTGGTGCCTTTAAACATCATATGCTCCAGCAAATGCGCAATACCGGTTTTGCCCGATTGCTCCAGGGCCGATCCGGCACGAATCGCCAGTCGACAGGCGACCTGGGGTGTCGCCGGCCGTTCGACAACCAGAAACATCATGCCGTTTTCAAGCTCGAATTCTTTTACATCAAGCTTAATATCAAACGCTGAGCTTGATGCCAGACAGACATTGGCGATCAGCAATAGCAGTAAAAGGCTGTACTTAATCAATTTGATAAGACGCATGTGAAATCCTTCCGATGGGCAGTTATGTTCGTAAAATCGAATTCAATTCCGACTTAATTAGGGTAGTTCCTAAAATCAGAATATCAAGAGCGTATCCGTTAAAAGTACGCGATTTAAATTATATCAATTTTTGATAAAAAACCAATGTTCAGAAACAAATCGGCCATGCGCCCGCTTGCAGGGGACATGGCCGTGGGTAATTGATCAAATTTCGGGGCAGCCGCTCAATGCCCAAAATCAGGCATCATACATTACCGCCAGTATGGTCGCCTTTCCTTTTTTGGCTGCAATGTGATGGGCGGTTGTCGACAAATAATAAGCACTATCCCCCGGCTCGAGTTCAAATTTGTCTTCCCCGATTTCTAAAACGACCTCTCCATCGAGTACGAAGATAAACTCTTCGCCTTCATGCAGCGAGGTTTCTTTTTCGGGATCTTCCTCGAGCTGAACCAGAAAAGCCTCCATGTGACGGCCTTTGACATCCGGCGCCAGGCTTTTGTAAGTATAAATTTGCTTCTGGCCCTTTTTGGATGTGGACCGTGAAATGGTGCGGCGTTCATTTTTGCGGGTAATGGAATATAGTTTTTCGCCGACGCCTGAAACCAGTCGCCCGAAGGCACTGTCCAGAGCCTTCGACAGTTTGATCACCGTGCCCAGCTGGGGCTGCAGTTCCTTTTTTTCTATTTTAGATAGAAACTCGACGTCGAATCCGGTCATCTTGGAAATCTCGTCAAGTGAAAGATCCTTTTCTTCCCTGATTTTCAGGATACGGTCTCCGACGTCGTCCATGCTTTTTGGAGGTTCCAGCGGTATATCACCGGTCAGATCTTCAAAAAAGTCAAAATCAAAATGCGGTTTTTTTGTTTTCTCTTGCATCTTGTCTCCTTAAAAAAAATTTTATAGTCATTTTCAAATTGAGCACTTTCCCAGGTGCCATCTCAAAAATAGGATTTTGGTTCAAGATCGCGGCGGGGCCGAGTTTCAAACCGCAGGCAACCTGTGGGTTGTCGAGGATTTGAAACGAGGCACCAACAAAGATATGGGGCCAAAAGACATTTT